>Ga0210059_1011527_pt1 | contig 13498 bp, 16 predicted proteins | sample Ectturendosymbi2_FD_188042 | JGI IMG/M metagenome (GOLD analysis project Ga0210059, IMG submission 188042) | Ecteinascidia turbinata endosymbiont from Florida, USA - Sample 2 (SPAdes) (version 2) | ecosystem: Host-associated > Tunicates > Ascidians > Unclassified | place: Key West, Florida...
TTTTTGAAAATTTAGAGAAAATAAGGGGGGGGGGCGCCCAACTTCAAAACACTATCTTTTGAACTAGTGGTACAACTGGAAAAGTAAGATATCTTTGAAAAGGGGAAGAAGCCAGGTATTTAAGTTAGACGTCATTTCTGTGATTTGGGTTAATTTGGGGGTGATGACTATTTGACCCTAAAATTGACCCCGTGGATCAAATTATAAAAAGCTGATGACCATCAGATATCGTAGCCTTATTTGTTACTTACATTATACCAAAATATGAAATACGTAAAATTTTTGTTTTTGAGTAATAACAAATTGAAATTGGCATATGTAGACAGTATTGCTCAAGATCAAATGCAAAGCAAATCTTCTAAATGCCATCATTTCACCATGGAAAACTTCAATGCCAGATTAGGGTTACAGTTTGTGTTTTGGACATTACAGAAAGTCAAATTAACATGGCAAAAGTGTATTTCCATGGTGAAATGACAATATTAAAAGGTTATGTACCCAACTGAACGCATGTTGCCTACACTATTTTCTGATATGAAATGTGTTTTTAAGGTATATACGGTTGTTAACATGTCAGTATTGGTGAGTAAGTTAAATTTTTGCACTGATGTCAAACCCTGTAACCAGAAAAAACATACCTCTAAGCAGAATATTTCACTGGTGAGACAGGAAGATGTCAAATGTTGGCATTGCAAGGTACGATTAAGTACACCATATCAAAACAATTTGTTTCCATCATGAGCAAGAATTGCTTAAGAAGTTTTCATTGCAACGAAGAAATTGTAATGATCCATTTAATTTTCATCCAAACAAGCAAAGGACAAAATAATTGCGGTTCCTTTGTAGCTATGAGAAACAGACAAGTCCACCTCAAAATGTCATTCCTAGTGAAAAACACTGCAGCACATGTGCAATTAGACTAAATAACAAAATGAAAGATATCGCAAGTTCTGTACAAACTGGAGGCTCTACTGAACCAAATCCTGGTGTACTAAAACATGAAAATGAAGAACTAATGGATATAAGTTCACCACAACAGGATATCAATGATGTTGATAGTGTCACTGTTGGTTCTTAAAAGGACATTTTTGCTTGTAGAATTAAATGGAAGAAGTCGATGGGGAAACGGAAGCTTCTAAAACCAGCACAGAAATTAAAATATTGTATTGAGAAGACCTACGAAGTTGAATTGCAGTCATCTGACTTAGAATTAGATGAGAACAACAAAATATTGTTTGTTTCATGCCATGTTGAAAGAACTGCAAGAAATAATCAAAAGATCCACTTTTTATATAGAATGTGTTCTAATTTTAACCCAGTCCCCTTCACCACAGAAAGAAAAATATAAGAATTTTGTGCCTCAAACCACTTAGTAAAGAAGATCAGAGCATAAAGAAAAGGGCATTTTTAGAAGAGGGCACCAAGAACAAGGGCAAACCAATGTCACCGGAGCTGAAGCAAGAACTTGTTGAATTCTATGAAAAAGATATGAAAACAGTCAAATATTTCCTGGGAAAAAAGGAAAAAGGAGTATGCGTGGCAAGGATGGTGAAAAAATCCTAGACTACTGTCCTAGATTCCCTTTTCTTTTCTTTCTTCAGTGCTTGGCTCTTTTTCACAAGGTGGTTTGGGGAGATTCTTTCATCGTCCTTTCTATGGTGGTGAAGGGGATTGGGTTAAAATTTGAACATGTTCTATAAAAGAAGTGGATCTTTTGTATATTGCTTGCAGTTCTTTCAACATGGCACAAAACAAACATAAATCTTTGTCGTTCTTATCTAATGCTGGGGCAGATGACTTCACTTCAACTTTGTAGGTCTTATTAATACAATATTTTAATTTCTGTTCCACTTTTTAAACCTTCATTTCCTGACTTTGTTGACAGAGCCAAGCGCCCATGTTTGACTGCTGTTTCATGCAATATTGCTAATTAATGCAACATTTACGTTTACAAGCAAAGTGTCCTTTTCAGGAGAACTATCAGTGACATTATCAACATCATTGATATCCTGTTGTGGTAAACTTATAACCAATAGTTCTTCCTTTTCATGCTTTAGTACACAAACATCTTGTTCAGAAGACCTAGTTTGTGCAGTATTTGGCATACTCTTAATTTCCTTATTCATTCTAATCGCACATGTGCTGCAGTGTTTTTTCACTAGGAATTGGATTTGGAGGTGGATTTTTCTGTTTTTCATACCTACAAAGGACCCGCAATTATTTTGACCTTTGCTTGTTTGGATCAATGTTAAATGGATAACTACATGGATCTTAAGCAATTCTTGCTCACGATGGAAACAAATCGTTTTAATATGGTGTACTTACATTTTTATTTTACTTTGCAATGCCAACATTAGATGTCTTCCTCTCATTAACAGTGAAATATTCTGCTTAGAAGTACGTTTCTTTCTGGTTACAGGGGTTGACATCAAGGTAAAAACTTTAACTTACTTACCGATACTGACATGTTAACAATCTTATACCTTAAAATACACATCTCATATTGTAATATGGTGTAGATAGCATACATTGAATTGGGTACATTTCACCATGGAAATATACTTTTGCCATGTTAATTTGACTTTCTCCAATGTCCTAAAAACAAATTGTGACCCTAACCCTGGCACTGAAGTTGTGCATGGTAAAATAATGGCATTTAGAAGACTTGCTTTGCATTTGATTTGTGCGAACTTAACCAATACTGTCTACATATGCCAATTTCAATTTGTTATTATTCAAAAACAAAAAATTTTACGTATTCCATCTTTTGATATATTGTAGGTAACAATCAGGGCTGCAATATCCGATGGTCATCAGCATTTTATAATTTGATCCACGGGGTCAATTTCAAGGTCAAAATATAGGTCAAAAGGTCGTCACCCCAAAATTAACCCAAATCACAAAAGCGATGTCAGATTTGAATTCCTGGCTTCTTCCCCTTTTCAAAGATACCTCACTTTTCAAGATTAGACCACCAGTTCAAAAGATATAGTGTTTTGAAGTTGGGTTCCCCCCCTTATTTTCTCTAAATTTTCAAAAAATTAACCTCCCATATCTCGGAAACCGATCATCCGATTTAAAAAAAATTTTAGATTTGAGGTTTGGGGGCCGAAACCAACATGTTTGCCAAAGTTCATTAAATTCTGAAAGGGTAGGGTTTAGCCCACTGGGTGACTTGACATGGAATGACTCATAGTTGTCATCTCTATTCGGAAGCGAAGTGACTCGAAATTCAGAGCGTTATTAAATTCACAGCTGCGCACTACGTCGCGCAGTGTCCCACTGTGAACTCTTCGCAAAAGTCCCATCCTGCGCTTGCACTTGATTAATTTTGTTTCAGTCTTTACTCAACATTCATGAACATAGGTGAGGATCGGAACAAGCACCGATTAATAAAATGACAGCTTTGCGATGTTTTGAAAGCTCCCGTTTTGTCACCACAGAACGATAAAGCTCACGCAGAACTGCGTTTGCTTCACCAATCCGTGGGTCTATCTCCTTGATGTCGCATGCAGCTGAAAACCGATAAGTGCATGTTGAAGGCCCTTTTGAGAAGATGCTAGCAGTACCAAATCGTCTGCAAAAAGCAATCCTGTAGTTCACAACAGTGATACTCTCGTCGACTCGGCTGTTGTCGTCTATGCAATTCATATAGACTATGAAGCGGAGTGGTGACAGCACACACCTTTGTCGGAGTCCAACATCCACGCTGAACTGTTGTGATTCAACTCTGCCGACACGGACAGAAACTTCTGAGCAGTAATGCAATAGCTTGACGGCCAGTAACAAGCCGTCGCCAACACCGTACTCCCGCAAACCTCCTCAACGCTTTCACGACGAACCCGGTCGTATGCGTTCTCGAGGTGGAAAAATCATGTTTAGACGTTGGGAATACTCCCAAGATTTATCGAAATTTTGGTCTGTAGTGCTACAGCCATGTCGAAATACGCATTGGGTATCATCCAGCTTCGTTTCAATTGTTTCGTGGCATCTCTTTTCAAAGCACTTGGCATACACTTCTCCAGTGAGCAGGGTTGCGGAGTCGGAGGTAAAATGTCCGACACCGATCTTTCCAAAATTTCTGACTCCTTACATAACATGAAAGATGTTTGGCTGTTAACAATTTTGTAGCAACTATCAATCAACGGAAATCGTGGTACAAGCAAGAATTCCCTATTTCAATAGATTTTCAATAAGAGTTGTACCATTTCAACAGGCACGAGTTAGGATTCCTAACTTATGAGTGTGATGTAAAAAATGATTCAGTTGGAATTCCAGAGTCGATTAAAAAATCCGACACCGACTCCTAGTGTTCTTAGGAATCCGACTCCACCCAAAAACCTCCGACTCCGCAACTCTGCCATGGAGGCTTAGGAGAGATATGCGCAGGTAGTTGGTGCGTTCAGTCCTGTCTGCCTTTTTGTGTATGGGGATTATCACCCCGGTTTGCCAATCGTTCGGTGCCCTTCCAGAACACCAGGCCACCTGACAAATATGAGTCAGCCAAGGAATTCGATTTAAGGCTTTGAGCACTTCAGGCTGGATTTCATCGTAACCTGTAGCCTTCCCATCCTTCAATGTTTTGACTGCTAGGAGGACTTGTTCTGCAATGATGGGATTTTCCTCCCCTAAGTGTACCTCGTGGCACATGTCCAATGGTGTGTTAGTGACAGGGTTTGAAAGATTTTTGAACTCATCTCTCCTGCCAAGGATGTCTTCCTCGCTGAGGAAGACACCATTTTGGTCGTTGATGGATTTAGCACCATGAGATCGTTTGTCGCAAAGACGCCGGATGGTTTGCCAGAACACTTCGTTGCCTTGTCAGTAGTTGGAATTCAGTTCGCGTCCGAAACATTGTATTTCGGACGAACTTTTGCGACCCAGCGTACCGCGAATGCAAAGAGTCGGCTTTGTTCTGAAGCCATGCCTTGTAGGCTACTTTCTTTCCGTGAATAGCATCTGTAACCTCTTGGTTCCAAGGGGCTAATTTTTGTCGTGGTAGGTGAAAGAGACCCAAGACATCGTCTACCCCGTCACAAAGAGAATTGGTAGCGCAATACATAGCCTCTCTTTTATAGGTGTAATGATTGCCGCATGCCTACGCTTGCAGTAGATTCAATGCAGTGCCGGATTAAGGTAGCGCGGGGCCCGTAGCATTTCAAGAGCGCGGGGCCCCAAGTTAAAAAAAAATATCTCAACACCTGCTAAATCATAGTGTGTGGGCAAGGCATCCGTGTTTCTAGCTTTACTCTCTGTATGCTCTATCCAGTTGGAATCGTGACATGGCAGTCTGAGTGTATCTTTCGGACCGCCAGTGTTGTCAGATGGTTGTGACCTAAATCTGCTAAATAGTGTCACAAAAAACTGTTAGATTCTGCTAAAGGTCTTGTCACAAATTTTCAGCTAATATCTGCTAAAAGCAATGAAATTCTGTTAAAAAACTGCCATTTTTAATATGATCAAAAGAAACTTATTAAGTTATACAATATACTAATTTTTCATCTTGCACTCGCTCTCAGTAAGCATGGGCTGAAAATGCTGGTCTTGGCCAACACACTTTTCGGCCCACAGTTTTCTATCAGTCAAGATTGTGACTTTTTAAGCAACGTAACTGTAGCTTGCCTCGTTTTTTGTATGACATACAGTTCTTGACAATCTCTTTCAAATGGTTGCATATTTTTTTACAGTGGAATAATACTCAGCGATAAACAATCTGAGCATAGCTTCAGCCCTACAACTTTCTAAGTTTGGTCTTTGTAACTTTGTGTTACATTAGGGAGAATGCAAAAAGTTCTTTCGTCTTATCTGAGTGCTTTTGCTATTATTTATGCCTTTTAAGCTCACAGTATTTCACTATGATTGCATTGTTACACACTTCGCAAAAGGCTTTTGTTGAATCAGCAGGATAGGCAGCAGGCATTGAGCCAACTTTTGCAGTAAGTTCTGAATCCTGCAACCACATATGTCGAAACTTTTGGCAGCTTCGGTTTATCAGGAATTTTTTTACCAGACAGCACTACTTACTAGCGTGCAGTAACTGAATCACTTGGAAATATCGGGTCGAGGGATAAAAACATATTCTACAATGTTGTCTTTCAACCGAACGCGTTCGCTAACCACACACACAAATAATTTAGGCTTCACCAAACTATCTAATTAATTACTTATTATCACGATACAATCATCTGCTAAAGCAGCTTCTTTGCGTCATAATAAAAATTCCAAATAATAGCAGGCAGCTCGTTGTGCTTTGTCCTGGTGTTACCCAGTGGCGGTTCTAAGGGGAGGCCTGGGTGGGCCATGCCCCCCAGATTTTTGGCTGGCATCCTGCTTGGCCCCCTACTTTTGTGCTGAATTTCACGTTCAAGTTTGTTTTATTGACAGATACAGCAAATAACTTTCAGGCAGCAAACTTTTAAACGATTTGAAGAGTTTCTGGCGACGGTTCTGACGATATTCACAAGCCTATGTTGGGTTTGATAGGGTTAATCATAGCAAATCAATCTTCATTACAACGGAAAATCACCATGCAAGAGAGACATTTATGTTGGCCCCCACTTTTTTCCTTGGCCCCGCAGTGTCCCCCCCAGTTTTTTCATTCCAGAATCGCCACTGGTGTTACCCAGTTAAAAACGTCATGAAGAAGATAAGTTTATTTTTTGATGAAGAAGGTGTAAAGTTTTCATCTTGAAAAACTCTTAGAATAGGTTTTTGGTCAGAAATTTGTTACCTGCTAAACCTGCCAAAGGGTTGGTAACATCCTGCTAGAAAATTAGCTAACTACTAGATTGAAAATTTTACAGTACAGCTAACAGTGAGAAAGTCGTGCAAGATTTAGCAGCAAATCAGCTAAAATGGCAACACTGCTGACCGCAATCTTATGCCTTTTGTTACGTAACTGTACAAAAAGAATCAAACAAGAATTTCTGGAGACAGACAGCGTTCAATTGAAAACCTTCGCTTACTACTTACGGCAAATTTAGCAAACTACTGACTTCTTAGACTGAACAAATTTTTATATATAATGTAATAAATAAGATTTATTACAAAAGACCGCGGGGCCCCCAAAAGCGCGGGGCCCTTAGCAATTGCTACATTTGCTACTATTGTTAATCCGGCACTGACTCAATGCAAGGCCTCCTTGGCGTGCCCGCAGCCATGCCTTTCCCGTGGTACCCCTTGATATTGCAAAAGCTGCTGTATAAATGGCGCGACGGGTCTGTCAAGCGGTATAATTGGGACAGCTGCTAACATGAAATGTAAAATAGAATAAAATTCCTGTCTGTGTAAGGTTTGCTGAACATTTGTCTTGGGTTGATGCACACCGTCTTGTTTACAGCTAGAGTATAAGAATATGCATGCTCTGACTTGCTTTTGAATGCGCTGAAGAAATATGTTATGGGTGTGTTTAAAATGAGTAAGCGGTAAATGCTGGGAATCGAAGGCACCAAGTTTGCTGTGAGCTTTCCATGAATCTGCATGCTCAACTTTTATAAATTTGCGGTGTTTCGGACTTGCGCATATTCGCATTACAACAATGATTCTCCACAAAGACTGTTGTTTTGCTAAGAAATCGATTTTGCGCATCTTCACTCCTGAAAATTGCAAGCGAGGGCTAAAGCTAACCTCACGAAAGCTGAAAGACGAAACTGACCCCAATTACAAAACAAGTGTCAAGCAACGTAGTGATGAGTCAATCACAGGGTTCGCGCTACACATGAAGGAGCATTCTTTCGGCGACATTTTTGGTTGTGTTTGGCAGTACAATTCACAGCTAGTGTTTTAGGAGAATATATTCACATGCTTTCTCTAAATCTTGCTTTAATTATTCATCGTTTCAGTCGTAAGCTTTTGCTTGCAATTTTCAGGACTGAAGAAAGTCAACGATTTTCTAGTACTGTACATCAGTTTGCAGATTGATTCGACTGCGTCACCTTTGTGGAGACTTACTGCTGTGACGGTTGATGTTGGGTATCTTTGAAATTTAAATGACGATTTTTACAAAATTGCGTGATGTCCTTGTTACGCTGTTAAATTTTATATGAGAAGCGTAAAGTAGTTCTTTTCTGAAAAAAGGCAACAGTTTTTTACTTTGCTCCAAACCTAAGTTAAATTGTGAAAATTTTGGCGTGATAAAAAACTGTCGCAGATGTTTAGTGATTATGTTATTAGCCAGTCTTCACTTCTGAGACATGAGATGCACTGAACTTGATGCTCCCACTTCTGTCAAACTCAAATATTTCTGAAAGCATTTCATGCGCAGCGAAGCGCTATCCCTGTGTTTTGTCAGTTGTGTTCTGGCATTGGTCTTGCATCGTGTTATAAAAATCAAGAACTGTTTATTGAAAATGTGTACAAGAAGTCATTTGCCCAATGTTTCGTCAGTGTACTGTGGTAAACCACCATACAGTACAGAGAGCATTATCTTGCAACTTGACTGCAACGGCTGTTCGCTAGTGTTGCGATCGGAAATCCCGAGCGGCATTGCGCAAAGCTTCGCACTGTGGCGGCAAGCAACAATAGAGTTCACATGCCATGATCACTCTATTATTGCTTGTTCTCGCCACATATATGTATGGTGTTGTTCTTCACGCACATCCCGTTCGTGGTGAATCACACAATCAACGCAACACCACCGGAGAGGTTGCAACACTAGTAAGTGGCGACTGTGATAGAGTAAAGTTTTGTCCCCTTTTCTCCTCAGAAACAAAACGAAGTTTTGTGCACTTTTGACATTCCTGTTTCCTCCGAACAAAACTCTGAAACTGTGCTGCATGAAGAAAAGACAGTTGCATGCGCCGATCAACCGTCGTTCGCAACACAACACACTCCAGCGACGACTTCACGTGAAAATAAGCATGCTGCGTTAGTGTCTGTGGGTACAACGACGTCGACACTGCGAGCATCAGCGAAAAGCGAAGCGAACTTACCGTTGACAAGGCGGACATCTCAAAAGACGCCGTCACCTCATCATAAAATTGGTTTGCCTACGGATAAGCGTAGAACTGGCGATCAACGACGTGGTTCCAATTCAGTTGTTAGGATTGCTGGTGCAAGACCCTTTCATAAAGCGTGATGCGCTTAGTCCATTACGTTGCATTGCGTAGTAAAGTAACTTTTTCAGTGATCTTCAATTTCAATCACATTTTATCTGTCCATAGAAGTGTTTATCTTCAGTGTAAGTGTATTTATATCGATACTGCACAAGCGTTCCTCCGACCTAACTCGTCGCTGAATTTACGACTTTCCTGAACTACGTGGGGAAAAGAATGTTTCTAGCAGGCCTGCACAATTCAGCAAGCTCGAAGGGCCAAATTAATCAACACAAATTTTCCGGGGGCTGCAAAAGTCTATTTTGTTGTACAGTAATCTGGAAAAAAATTCTGGAACGACAATTAATTATACCGGAAGCCGGGTTTTTGCAACATTTTCTGTAATTAGAAAGCACTCACCGGTCACAAGAAAAGCTCTCGTGGGCCGTATGTTGCGCAGGCCTCGTTTATAGGAATTCTTTTGCATTGCAGTGTGTATCGGATACAATGCTATAATGTAAATGCCATCAAGGTGCTTGAGCACAACGTAGTTCGTTTACTGCAAATGTCTTTTTTTAATAGTTCAGTGTATTTTTGCTTAATTAATGTGATGCACTTTAGTTTTCACAATTTTTTTCCTGCTTGGCAAGTATTAGGATTGTTTAGCTTGTACCAGCACTGCTTATCGTAATATGGCTAAACGAAAAATTGCTGCCACTGATGAAGACGAAATTGATGAAACTGAAGAACCGCAAGACAAAGGTCTTAAATTATTACAAAGTTTGAAAAAACATCCCTACGAGAAACGCCTTATAGTAATTCTCGACAACGCTTCGTTAGAAACAGTGAAGGTAAGTCGTGGGCTGATGTTTTTAAAACAAGATTGTTGCTATTTTTTCAAAAATTTTCCGCATAATTTAGATTGTGTGTATGAAAGTCGATTTGTTTATTTTGAAATTGCCAGGTCGGTAAAGTGTTTGAACTTCTCAACTGCGACAAGCATAAATCTATTCTGAAAAAGAACAATCGCAACCCAGGAACATGCCGCCCAGACATTACGCACCAGTGCTTGCTTATGTTGATGGACAGTCCTTTGAATAGAGCTGGTCTACTGCAGGTGAATAATGTCTATACTTTGCTTTGGTATTGCGACTTGCAGTTCGTCGCTCGTATTTGTTGCATGAAGTTTGCTTTCGAGCGTGGTTTTTTGAAAACCGTGTTTTACATTCTGTTGTTTTCTCAAACACGCCACGAACATGTTTTAAGGTATATGTGCGGACTGCCAGCAACGTTTTGATTGAAATAAACCCACAAACACGAATTCCTCGAACATTCGACAGATTCTGTGGCCTGATCGTTCAGCTTCTTCACAAGCTGAGCGTTCGTGGCGCCGATGCTCCCGTAAAACTATTAAAGGTATTTTAGAAAAAGCTTTTTGTTGATGTTTTATGTGAAGTAGTTTTTTTTTGGAACAAGATCAATTTGGTATTGAAATATCAACGACTGTGGTTATCAGTGTGGCACAGAAAGAAAAGCAACGTCTGTATGAAAGGCCCGTTGCAGTGTAGCTCAAACTGATCCTGACCTCCTCAGTGCGAAGTTGAGCGATCTCTATGAATGGCTGCCGGTTCGTGACGCACCCGTTTACTGTAATGGTCGACTTGGTAGCGTTGATATACAACTGTCAGGTCGAAACTGAGTTGCTTTGTAGTTACAGAGAGAAATCTGTAAATTTTATGACTTGATGACAAAATAAAAGACTCGACATGAATCGACAACAATTTGCGTCTCGGACTCGATTTGACATTGCCTGTGACTCGGTGAAGCAGATTGCGAATTACTCGACTTCCATCCAGACTCATGACTTGTATCCAATATCTGGTGATATCCCTTGAAACCAGTCTTGGTCGTTCCCTTTGTAATACTTGAAACAAGTTTAGAATTTGGGGCGTCCAGGAAATCTGTAAAACAGGTGCCGAACCGATTACAGAAGTGTTAAAACACCGAGTTAAAAATTACGATAGACAGATTAGCAAATCCAGGGCAACAGCGGATTCGTTAGCAAATAGTCAAAAGGCATTGTTTATTCGTACGCAGGGTTTACGTTGTTTGAGCTCTGGACTACGCATGGAAGCCGGTAAAAGATAGATGTAGCGTGGGACACTTGATGGTGCTATTAACGCTGCGCCCAGAGCCTACCGAAACAGTTTTTGCTCTGGCGCATAACAATTTGTTCGTAGACTGTGCTGCAACATCAGTCCAAGTGTCGATCATGACCGATATTCCTATCTTTGATGGAAGCTATTTCACTTAAGAGCCGCGGGTTGATTGCGTGCATCAAAACCTAGCGCTGACTCGGCTTTAAAAATGTCACGCTACCCTGCTGGAAAGATGGTACTGTACTAATCCCGCTTTGATGAATATAGGTTATTAAAGGCCCAGTGTCGAACCATCTTCCTGCCGGATGTGTGTCGGTCGGGACATCATTTGCTGCCGATGAAGTTGTGGATGTGCGCGACCTTGTTCTTCCAGACAAACCCATGGCTTTTGTTATTGGTGCAATGGCTCATGGCTCGGTAAGATGCAAGAGACTCGAGCTTGTGTGCAACTACTTTTAGGTGTTGTGCGTGATCAGTGAGCAATGCGATAAAACTTGAACTTCACAACAGTGTTGCTAGATTTTGGACTTTCTGTACTTTTTGACCAAAGGTTATAATATGAAAATCGTGACTGGTTCTGAAAGCCACACCAGTAATGGTTATTGTACTCAGCAAACAAGCAGCGCTCCCAGTCGAAATATAGGCGATTTACTTCATGCCATGGTGTAATTTTTTTCTACATTGCACAAAATCGAACTTTCATGTTTGGCAGATCAATGTTGACTACACAGAAAAAACAGTGTCTATCAGCAGTTATCCTCTGTCAGCCGCTTTGACCTGCACGAAAGTTTGCAGCGCTTTTGAAGAAAAATGGGGTGTGAGATGACTGTTGAAGATGACGCTCTGCGGTAATAAATCGGCATGAATTCCTTTCTTTGGCTTCCATTAAGCTGTTGGAGGCGTCATATCGTGGCCACTTTGCTAGACTTAATGGTTCATGCAATTGGTACCGACTCGGTCATATACGTGGACATCAAACCAATTGCGTACGACATGTTTGCGTCAAAATAAACAACTTCGTCACGAAACCACTTGTTTTTTTGTGAAATAGTGTGTTTGTAGGTATTGAACAGCTACATCAAATGCTTCGTGGTGAGTCTGATTTTGACAAGACCCCCACATCCAATATTACCAGATATGTTTACCCAATGAAGAGATATCACACGCACGGGCTACATGTGACCCGCGAGGGCATTTTGTGCGGCCCGCGATGCTTTTTCGGAATTTTGAAATAATTAACAAGTTATTTAGTTCATCACCGGGTGCAAGTGCTCGATGAGCGTGTGAGCAGGTTCCTTTTAAACGAACGTAGAGACGGCCAGAGATGATTTGCCTATAACTCACGGTACTTTTCACAGGAAATAAGATGTAAAATCTATTTCTAATAAGGGCCAGCACCAACATTTTTGCGTCAGCGTCTTAATGCGGCCCTCGGGTAAATTTAGAAGTCCTCATTTGGCCCTCGGAGCAATTTGAGTTTGACCTAGTGCAGTGGTTCTTAACCTTTTTTGTCTCATTTACCAAAACCAAAAAATTGATTTCACCCCCAACAATGTTTGGTGTGCCAAAGCATGACTTTTCTGGAAAGGGCCCGAGGCAGGTTCTCCTGGGAATACGTTGCAAGCTCGCACTCAGATATATGAATTTTTGTGCTTACTGCAAATAATTTTAGGTTAATGCTTGTTCGAAACTATCAGTTTCTGAGATGAAGCTTTAATACAATGATCTTACAAGCGAGCATGGATACTTTTATGAAGTGGTTCGCTGAATTTGTTGAAAATCTAAAAACAATTTCATACAAATCGGCATATCACTGAATCAAGGGGCAAAATGTTTGGAAGAAGGAATACACAGCCGTGTTTAAATTTTTCTTTTTAAAAAACGACAAACAATTTCAACCAGTCAGTCACTCAATGAGACTTTTGTGCTTGTTTTCTACGCACAGTGTCTTAGATTCTGGGAACAGTGTTTGAAAGAGATATTCTCACGTCATCCCATTCTATTTGAATAAGGTTTGTAGGGTTTTGTTTCTAGTGTGGTAATTGTGTCAGCTAACCCCCATTCTGTCTAAAACTTTGTGCTATACTGACTTATCTGGATTTAAAGATGGGCAACAACAAAACAGAACACCAGAAAGCAGGGCAAGCGTGAAAAAACTGCAGCAAATCCTAACAAAGGAAGAAAACCAAACTACTGAGACTGCTGGAAATTATGAAGCTTGGCCACCACTCACACCACAAAAACCAGTTGGCTACCCTGATGAAGTGCTGGAAAAACTAAGTTCACTTGATGCAAAGATGTCTGGTC
>Ga0210059_1011528_pt1 | contig 13497 bp, 6 predicted proteins | sample Ectturendosymbi2_FD_188042 | JGI IMG/M metagenome (GOLD analysis project Ga0210059, IMG submission 188042) | Ecteinascidia turbinata endosymbiont from Florida, USA - Sample 2 (SPAdes) (version 2) | ecosystem: Host-associated > Tunicates > Ascidians > Unclassified | place: Key West, Florida...
AGTCCGTAAATCATCACATGAAGACAGCGATGCTGTAGTAGCAGGCCTGTAACAAGCTTGGGACACCATGGTGAGGCGAAGATTTTTCTGAGGGGACCAATTAGATGAACAATAGTTTCACACTATGTTCAACACTTTTTTCTACGGAAGGCCAAAAATTTTTCAAGGGGAGTTGTACCCCCATAGTTACGGCCCTGTTCAGTAGAACCAAAAAAGAGCTGTGTGCTTTTGCAATCAGTTGCAAAAATAAAAGTTTTTTTATATATTGGGCAGGTGCTGAAAATAAGTATGAATATGGCTATCTAGACGAAAGGTTTCTTAAAAAGCATCTCAGCAGTGTTGAATGTAGTTTTATTGAGCCGAACATAAAAGATATTCATGCGGACCCCCATCTCCCTCTTGTCACATCAAGTTCAACCAAAAGAGGTTTGGCATTAAAAAAATTGCTATTAACATTCACTGGATATATACATTGATTATTTATTTTCTTCAGATGTATGAAAACATACCTTGTTATAGTATTGTTCAATCTTCAGGATTAATCTTTGAAATAACATTTCGTTTTGATTCACCTTAAAATATTTAAAACCAAGATCTAGTTTCCATAAATTGGTAGTAGCCGATGATAATAAACCAATTAATGTGTTTCAGTTAGCTGCTTGAAGTTTCGTTAGTTCGAATTTTAATTTAAAGAATGGTGCACATAAACCGTGCAGCAATGGACCAACAGTTTCGTACAGTTTCAAGCATGGTTCATTGGTCCCTCAAACCGGTTCTTGGGTCCCGACGCATAGGGACCCTTGATCTACTAGGATGACGAATGAAATAATCCATGTAACGTTTAAGGTTGCAGGTATTTTGCTCCGTAAATTCCCACAAAGCATGCCACAACCCAAAGACACTTACTGGAAAAATTTGAGCAAAAAATATTGCACCGTTTTGTAGCTACGCTCGATATCATGAAAAGTGGCTCGTAGGTGACGACTTTCCCTTTATGCTTTTTCTCGTTCTCTTGTGCCACTGACATGGCACGTACATTCAGACTTATAGTGCAACTTCACCGTTTAATCCACATCGGGAAATGGGCAAAAATGTTTCGCCAAATTACTCTTCAAGTCAAATAATCTATGTGGAAGCGAAAGTGGTAGAATTTTCGCGCTTCCGCTTCAACAGAAAAAGGACCGCTTCCGCTTCCAGCTTCCGCTTCCGCATCCCTGTCTCAAATGTGTGTCGTCCCATTTTCTAACTTTGGCAGTTGAATTACATTTGGTGAGCTTTGGATTAGGCGCCTCTTTTACATTTGAACTACACTGCTCATTAGCCTACCGTCCATACCTTCGCTGTTGTTTTCATTTCGCTTTACATAAGAAAATATGTTATTTTGTTTCATCTGGCCTGACTAAACGGTAAAAAGTTGGGTTTCACACTGTTTTACTTTATTCCCACAACGGCTGAACAGCAGCTCTAGTCCGCAGTCTACTCTCTACTCCGATCAGGGTTGCCAACCTGCCAAACCTACGTTTTGCCAAGGGGCCAAATCTAGCCCAGAAAAGCGCCAAAAGAGAGCCAAATTTTAAGACAAGGGGCCAAAAAAAGGGCCAACTACCTTTTCCAAATTCATCAGCAGTTACAAAGTCATATGAACCCATACTTACAGTGGTGGGTTTAAGGTTGGGGGTGGCCGAGGCAATACTAAAACGAGGGCCCTCTGATGATGTCACCATACTCAGCCAAACGTGATAAGCACTTTTGATAAAGCATAAGATATGGCCACCGAAGGATACGTTCCTGAGACTACGGCACGACTGACATAGCAGCAGAGGTGAAAGTAAGCCGGAACGGCCCGGAACGCCGTTCCGGTAAAAGAATTATTGCCGGCACGGCGTTCCGGTCTGAATTTCTACTAGGTTGGTGTTATGACACTGATGCAACAATGGCGGTACCTGAACTTTACTAGAAACAGCTTTTGCATCTTATTTCCTGACAAAGATCGTATAAGTTCAAGGCAAATCATTTCTTGCCGCCTCTACGTTCGTTTCAAAGGAACTTGTTCACTCCCTAGCCGAGCACTTTTAAATACCAGCGAATAACGTAAATAAAGTAACAATTACAGGCCCTAGCTTTTCAGCGGGCATTTTGAGGGATCGCCTGCCTGGTTCTGCTCCCATCTCCTTGCAATGATTCAAGCTTGTACTTATCATTCATCAATGTTTGTAAAGCCACATCAGTGACCCACACCAAGCGAATCTATCGCAATTTATTGCGTAAGGAAACTAGTTTCGTGTGTTACACATCTTCAGTCCTGCGCAAAAGTCGACATATGAAACAAAAAGAAAAAATTGTTGTAAATTGTGTCACGTAAATTGTATCAAAATTGTTTGTAAATTGCATCAAAATTGTTGTAAATTGTATCAAAAATTGTTGTAAATTGTATCCGTTGTAAATTGTATCACATGGTTCCAACTGAAAAAATTGAAAAAGTTAAAACTAAGATCAACGTTGAAATCACATAAAAAGATCCATACATATTTTGATCAACATCAATAACAAGTGGCGACATAAACAACACGAAAATTGACTGTCGTGTTATAAGCGTGCTGTGATCGTTAATTCAACAGCTTTCAATGTTAAGCGCATTGAACAACATATTCGCACTGAACCAAATGTACAGTAAAAAGCATTCTGGCAAATCAAGTTGCCAAAGCTACAAATTGGTACATTTATTCACACAAACCTGTGAGAGCACAGTTGAAAGATGGTGTAAAGGGTTGTTCTTAATCTCTCCACAAAAAACTTGTTTGTGCATCTGAGACTGATCGACCTCGCGATCAGAAGATGGTCGCAGAAAAAAGACACAAACTAAATCATTCAATCCAATACCCTGCACATTACAATTAAAGTGCACATTAAGATTAAACCAAATTACACAAAATGTGGCTGTGTATTACTGAGGACATTATGCATTTCAAAATTCAAATGCAAAAGTATGCACCACAGGATTTCAAACTGCAAACTTAAATCTTCTTAAGGTACTGAGTTTAAGCAGATTTTAAATTCAGGCCAAGTACTTCTGTCCTGTACAAAAATTTAAAATGCAAGTCACCTGATGCAAAATGCCAGTTTTACGTACATGAAAACAATAAAAACAATTTACCCTGTGAAAATAAATGACTTAGCAAAATACATAACCAGGTCATTAATGCTATTGGAGTGTTTTCTCTAGTATGTTATTATGTTGCTTGCACAATAAGAAATTTAAAGAGTCCAAGATGTTACCATCATAGTTGCAAACTACTATTAAATTGAGCACAATTTTAAATCACCCTTCAAACAAAAATCCTATCTAAAAACTACAAACATTAATTATATGATATGAAAACTTTAAGGTTAACTTCTGCAGATTCATAGCTAGAGACTGTAAGGTCAAAATCAGATTTGGACCAACTGACACCTTAAGTGCCTCTCTATGTTGGCAACTAATTAATCTTGTCAATAAAACACTGCAAGGCACCATTGCTTATCATATATTCAAGAAAGCAAATGCTATTAAATATACTTTTATCTCAAAAACTTTTCTGACATGCTTGCAGTACTTACAAATGTTAGTATTTCTAGTGATAAACAAAGCCTCTTGTAAATTTGGCAATACATGTAAAAAGAAGACATCAGTGTTGTTTATTTATAATGTCTCTCATACGGATTTGAGTATTTTGTTTGAGCCACTCTCTGATCAATTTCACATCAGTATTTAGGATTTTTATCAATGTCTTTTAGTTTCAGTGTTTATCAATATTTGCTGTTTTTTTGTGCATGGCAGGCAAAATATTTTGCAGTACATGCTTAAAGCAACAGAGGAATGCAGCAAACTAACAGTTTTATAAACCATATGTTAATTTCAATAGTGTTTTCAAAGAAGGTTTTATAAAATATATTAGTAATCGGTTTCCATTTACAGTAAACTTGCAAAGCAGCTACCGAAAACACATCATTATCTGTACAAAATGCAATATCAAAACTACACCTTGTGCCATCTAAAATGTTTGCTGTCTTACAAATTTACCAATGATTACTTGTCCTATACAAATAACCTTTTACACTCACACATAATTACAATGACAATTCCAATAAAAAGCACGATGCACCTTGACGTTGATAAGAGTTGATGTTATGAAAAGATCTTCCACAATCCATGATCGTGCATCTGGTCTCTTGCCAAACACAAACAACTTGTTCAGGCCATTTGCAGAAAGAAAGTCACTCAAAAGTTCGAAGTTGCTGGCTTCCAAAAGGAATTGCTCTAACGCAGTTGGGCTGAACAGAAAACAACCACCATAGCTCAACAGTAGTTTAAGAATGCAAATGCCAAACAAAACACATTGCTGTAAAAAAATAAAACTGGGAGAAATGAAAAGATTTTTTCATGTTCTGTCATAAACTGACAGGATAAGTTTTTTTCTGTTGAAGTAAAAATTGACGTTTTGCGTAACTAATGGTCAAATTAGGTAAAAATCTTGTAAAAATAATTTCATAGATTTTTATAACATTAGGGCATGGAATTTTATATGCAAAGATCAACATCAATAAGACTTTGTAATAAAAACTGTTGCAAAAGCCACAAATAATCTTTTGTCAAAGTCATAGTATCTGTGTTGCCTTGAACTACTGAGGCAGGCACTAGCAAAAGATGTTAATCTGGGGCATTAAACTAACAGGTATGCAACCAGCAATAAACAGAATTCACCCATGACATCACTCTATCAATACAAGGTTGCACTATTCTTATATAGGGATAAGTGAATTTTTGCTTGTTGCGTTTATTGCAGTGACTTGTTATTTCTGACACCATCTACTGGTTACCACTTTATTCACATTTGCCACCAACTTCAGGCTGCCACACTTTTCAGCACCAAAATTGAAACAGATTTTATCTTGCTAAAACTATATGGCAATTCAACTTCTTATACCAACTACTATTAAAAGCTTTAAATTTGCTGTAAGCTTTAAAGGAATCAGCTGAATGGGCTCTGCTTTCATCTTTTTGTGATGATTCAAACTTGAATATATCTATATTCAAGTAACTAGTCTCCACACACGTGAAGAGTTTGAATCAATCCGCAAACTTTTTATACCAACTAAAAGTGAAATAACACAGTGAAGTATGAAAACAGGCTGTTTTAAAATTTTACCTGTAAAGCAAAAAAATAATAAAATTGTATAAAAAATATAAAATTTTACCTGTAAAGGAATATGTTAGGTTGTGCGTATATTTGAAATGAAACAGAGATCAACAGCATTTACTGAACTCACAAATGGAAGCATTTTGTAAAACAGGAAAGGAAACTAGCATGGTTATCTCAAAACCCCTTAGATAATATAAACTATTATCTTATGAAGTGCACATCAAGTAGCATATGAAAAGCATGTGATACACATGACATACTAACATTCAACACATGTCTGACAAAACCATGGTAGAATTTCAAGGGAAACACAAAAAGAACAAAGTAAGAAAGGTGTTCTTTATCCCCAAATAAGCTATATCCACTTCCAAAAAGCATTAGCTTGGTTAAACTATCATTTGGCGTGCATCTCACATCCTGTAGCATAATAAATTTTTCAATTTGAATCCTTGGAACAGAAAATGCATCAATTATGATGAAATTTGACCATACGGTTGGCATGAGATTCAGTGTACATGATGCTGCTATGCATTCACATTCATGGAATACTTGCATCAAATAGCCACTACTGTGTACTACATGCATTCACTTCACACATGACTATGAGTCCCTACATGAGTATCTTTAAAAGTTGCCAAACCTACATTAACATGCAATGAAAATGAAATTAAACTTTGTTACTGTAGTTAAGCAACTTGCAAAAGTACATCATATTTTATTGGATGCACAATAAATGAACCTTACTTTCCCATGTAAGTCAGACTTGTCAGTATCATGCAACATTGAGGTATGAATTATTGCACCAAGATATTCCACACTATCAGCTAATTCCATAAACACACCATGTATATGTAAATCAAAACAAAATGTCTTGTGTTACAAGCTATCTTTTTTGCTTTTACCAGAAGCTATGACCCTGTTTCTATTACGTTTAACAAAACTATGAGCCTCTATTACAAATTACTAAGAAATTTTAGTAGTTTGTATGTTTCTTAGGTAGCTTGTTGGTTGTTCCATATTTAACTAAGAGAGTTTTGAGTAATTATGTGTTTCCTTACTTCGATTTTTAAAACAGTTTTGAGTTTTGATGAATTGCATGCATTATCATAGGTGATACAACTGCCACCATATTTTATTAAAGAGTTCCTTCCAAACTAGGCATATATCAAGAATTTACACAAAACTGAACTCTGACTTAATCTGTTCAATTGTTTTTAATTATAACGTTGACTTGGAAAACAGTACTTGTAGACTTCCTAAGCCTTGTTCTTAGCATTAAGGGATGGGTGCAGGGGTGAACTTTATGTGTGATGCTACCAATGATTTGTAACCACTGCAGAGTTTATAGTGAACTTAGCCACATGATCCATGTCACAAAGAAAGCAAAACAAGCACCAGAAAACCACTTGTGACCTCTCAACTTTGAATATTATTCACAAGAAAATTATTTCAATTATCTGCTTCAGATACCAACCTTTCTTTGTACAGAGATCAACCTTTGCTAAAACTAAACAATATTTACAAATTAAAGATGGGAAAATTGATCCACAAATTTGAATACAACAACTTTCCAGCATCATTTGATGTTTTTGTTAAATTGAAAAATATTCACACTCATAATATTAGGCAACAAAACACCCTAGAGTACAGTATTCCCAGACACAGACTATGCATTGGACAAAAATTAATAGCTTATATGAGATTAAAAACATTGAGAATGATCAATCCAATTATACTAGATCTTCAATCTAATACTTTCAAATAAAAGCACAAAAATTAATCGAACTTATCAACTGTATTTTGATTATTGATGTGAACATGCACATCTGAAGTTACTCATAGTCTTGGTTCTTTCTTCTTTTTTGAACCTCAAATATTTCTTATTGTTTGATCTATATGCTAGAAGTATTTCCATCCAACACTAATTTTCAAAAATTAGCATCCATTAAAATATAATTTTTTACGTTTCTCTTACTTTTTTATTTTTATTTATTCAAAAAGGCACCTCTCCACTAAACCATAGTGTTTATAACAGGTGTCCTAGCATAACCAATATCATATTTCAGTAAAATGTGCTAGCAGTTGAGAACTTGCAGTGTATCAATGGAGAAATAACACTCCTCAGAGTTATTTAATTTCCTCTTCTTGTGTTTTTAATACATATATCCTTTTTACAATATACATCATCATTGTCTATGTATGTGCTAGGTGGTTTTAAATGTTTGTTTACAACAATGGTGTCTTGTAGTGCCCAGTACAACACATTACCCAGGTTCGTGCATATTATTTATCGACAATGATTGGATCTTGTGTTAATATGAAAAGTATTCTGCTATAATGTTCATTTGTTTATGGTTTATAAGCCTTTTCTGCTTGTTTGTTTTTCTTTGTGAGTTGTCTTGCGTTTCTTGAATGAACTGAACAACTAAGAGTGCATAAAAGATATAGTAGTATAATTTCCTTTCTTGTTGGTGATGTGGATTTCTGAATACATGCAAAATATATATTCAAATAACAGTTTCGTTTCTTACCTGTTTTTACTATTTGATTTAAAAAAATATTTCTGTGATATAGGTGTTTTGACTTTTTTGTGGCTAATTCTGACTTTTTTTGTGGCTTATGATCAAGGATGACCACCTATTTTGAACTTTACGCACCCATGCCAATATCTTCCAAGCAAAAAATTTTGTAGATTGTTTTCTTGCTTTGTCAATTCACCTTTAAGTTTAATTGAAAGATGATATTTAACTTTATTGATATATTTTAGTTTGTCTCGTTTTTGGTACTGGTACTGATAATAATTAGTATTTAACTTTTATGAAGTTCAACATCAACTAAATACCCCTATTTGAAAAGTGGCATATGTACCATCATACAAATCAAAGTGACTTATTTCCAGCAAAGAAGGAAGACTTTTTCATAAAAAGTACCATGTTTTTCAGACCATAAAGCGCACTTAACATCCTTTAATTATCTCAAAAATCAAAAGAGCGCTTTACAATGCGGTGTGCCTAATGTATGAATCTGGTTGTGCTTTCCCATCTAGAAACAACCGTATGTGGTAAATGGTGCTATTTATTTAATTGTTAGTTATAATTTTTTTGTAAACAGACCATCATGTTATGTAATGAACCAACAACAATTGCAATGAGCAGCCTATGTGGTTCTGAGAGTAGCTAGCACATACCATATATTGTACTACTCCGCAAGGCTCCTGACTACATTGGCGCACACTGAATCAAACATGCGCACAACTTTTATTTATTCTATTCATGTCTAGTGGATTAGGCATGTGTGTGACAAATTAAACTCCCTCTTATATAATGATAGATTAAACTCCCAGTGGCGACTCAGGAACTCCGTAGTTATTGTGAAAGAGTTCAATACAGTTTGACTTACAGTATCTAAGCTTTGCTTCATTTAATGCACCTTATAATCCGGTGCGGTGCGCCTTATGTATGAAAAAAGAACATCTAGCATTCAATTTTGATACTGCGCCTTATAATCTGTTGCACCTTTTGGTCTGAAAAATATGGTAGTCTAATTCAAGGAATGGTTGTGGCCTCATTTTAGTCATGAGTCTGCATGAAAAAAGAAACTAAACTTACTTCAAAATACAATTACAATATCTTACTTGTTCTGAAAACAACCTTGTGTAGAATAAATAATGACATTTTTCATGATCATAACAATAGCAGTTGCAAAAATGAGAACCCACCGTTTGTTCGACGATTGCACACATCATAAACAAAATTAATCAAAAAACAAATAAGAAGGTTTTCCAACACAAAAATTGCTAAGTACCTAAGAAGTAAAAAGAGAGGCCAAACACATCAGAGCACAACAGCTTCACCAAAGGTAGCAGCTATCATAACTGCTCCTATATTGATGCTGTTTCTAATGTAGAACAAATAAAACCTAAACAGCAGTTAGCAAGAACAGAAGTTGTTCAAGCAAAATGTCACTTTTAAGGAGGTTCAACTCAAGTACTGTCTGTGCACAAGTCACAAAAATCAGCATGCATTTATGTTATTTATTGGAAATCAATTTCGCCATATGGCATCTTCAGTCGAAGTAAATTAAATGAGTGCTGATTTTTGTGACTTGTGCACAGGCAGTACTTGAGTTGAAGATATGGGTAGAATCACCACAGTTAATAGAAAGGAAGGGACAGGTTGATACTGATATTGAAAAAACAAGTAGAGCTTCAAAGCATTTTAAAAAGGTTAGCATAACTTCCAAAAAACAAGGATTCACAAAGCAATGCCTACTTGCTTTAGCTAGCATTCGCTAACCTAATGCTATGCTAACACTAGCCTAATGCTAACCTAATGCTCACCTAATACTAAAGTAACACTAAGCTAACGCTAATGCTAACCCCTAAACCGAAAGTTTGGAAACTATTGAAAAAAGCAAAGAAAAAGTGGTCTCATGAATTGAAAGGTGCAACCAGTACTACCAGAATGGAAGTCATCAAGGTGAGAGCCGAACCGAAAACCTTTGGCATAGCAGACCTTAAACACATCTGCTATACTACAATGTTGGTGCCACTTGAGTGACAAAGTCAACGTTTTATTAGAACCGTGTCATGCGAGATGGATGCATATACTATAGTATTAGTAGTCACTACCTTTTGTTAATCAATGGCTCTTGAAATTAACAAAAACATTAAATCGTTAATGAAAAATTAACTTTGTTAATCAACGACTAATGTTTCAGCACCCAGTGACCCACCTCTGGTAACAACCAAGCAGCTGCAGATTTGCATAAGTTAAAATGAAAATCCCACACATACAGCTACAGGAGCTTGATAGAAAGGCCTACTTAGCATACTACCCTCTACTACTGCATATCGCTGAAAAGAAAAACATTAAAACAACGCACCAGCAACTACAGCATCCAGTCATCTTCATAAAGTAATGCTGTAGCCTACACAGTCATGACTTATGAAGTATACAGTATCCACCTATCACATAAATAATATCATTGGCGTCATCCATGTGTTCTAGCTTACTTACACTTACACTTTACAGTTAACAGTACACAGATACAGTTGTACAAAACACAGGTAAACTTATTTCAGCAGAAATAGGCCATTACCTGTCTGTTTCATCTACTTGAAACGTCTCTTGAATTTTCGTTGCAATCCACCAATGTCTTTCATCCATACTTAGAAACAGCCCACCTCGCGTGGTTCGGTAGGGAAAGCGCAATTTATTTCCAGTACCAGCACTTCATACTTGGCACGAATGAGACTGAGCGTCGTAGTCATGGGAACTACAGCGCCGTTGGTGGTTAGATTCACGAATGCCCAACCTCCTTTGGGTTCTTTCAAAATGATTAATTTAGATTTTCATTTTAGACACATAAAAAGTACACCTGTGCTGTCTCATTAAGCATGTTATATATATTTTTAATTCATACTTAATAGGCAATTCGTGCATAACTCTTGCTGAAGTAGAATTCCCATAAATTTTGTCCTATTATTCACTTCAACAAGTCAGCGGAAGACATATGTCAATGTCATGCAAATGGAAGTAGTAGTTTTTGCTTTTGTGACGAAATAATAATTCACTTCAAGTTTTGTCATAGGTTTGCAACGCAAGTTTGTAGGTTTGAATAAAGTTTTAATTAAATCGCTCGGTTCACATTTTCATCAGACTCGCGTTGTACACAGCACATGGGGCGAGTTGCGGTATGTTCACCAGATGCAGACTACGCAGACACTTATTTAGTGAAGGTCCGTATCATGACGGGCCATAGGCAGTGGAAATTGCTCGACCCACTAATGGTCCAATTTTTAAGCTGACTGCTAAAATTGATCTGGGCGTGCCGTTGAACAATTTTTGACGGTGTAATTTACTGGGCCGCTACCGTGCGCCAAAACAAAACCTCTTGTTTATTTTCACATTCACATCGACGACTTTTCACAGAAACGTTTTTAACGAGATTGGGACCAACTCAAGCCATGCATGACCTACAGATCGGCAGGTCAGGATTAAGGGGAAGGGCAACGGGGGCAATTGCCCCGGGCCCTCCGCTCCAAGGGGGCCCCCGTGATGACATTCCTTTGTTTTAAATATAATATTCGTTTGAAAAATTGTCGTGATTCAAGAGATACAAGAAGACAACTCTATACTTCGATGTTGCGTTAAGTATCATTAATGTTTTCTCTGCAAGTTTGACTTACTGCCAGTTTTAGTAATCACTGCTGAATATAAATATTTTCGGTTTTGTTCAATGCAAATATATTTTAATTTTGCTTGTAACTTTTCCTAATAATCGTTCTTTTGTCATGGGATCATCTACTCGTGCATCAAGCCTACTGCACAAATGTCGCAAAAACGATAGGCCTACTATTTGCGTGCTAGCAGCAAAGCTAGTTCTGCTGTGGTTGCTGTTTAGTATCAATGATTCCATACCTTCTTGTGCCGTCTGGGGGTAGCCGCAGCCGAACTGCGACCTTTGTTTCGTCATAAAGGGGACCGTATGGTGGAAACGCACTTTTCTTCGGATGGCTATTATTCTTGCGTTACATCATAAAATATGAAGCAGGGTTGCCAATTCGGCTTTTTTGAAGCCAGATTTTGAAATTCTCGCTTTTTTAACACCTTTGGCTTTTTTTGGAAATTAAAAAAAGCCAGACAAAATCTGGCTTTCTCTGGCTTTTTTCAGTCGGAAAGGCTTGGATCTGGAAAAACATTGTCTGAGCTGCATATTCATTACAAATCTCCTCTGAAAAGAGTCTATAAGCATGCAGGATGCACAAAATATTGAAAGGATTTTACTGTTGCCCTGAAAATGATCGATTTTATTATTAAGAAACAAATATACGACAGTGTAATTACGGGGAAAGTGAATGCTTCTAATGAGTTGAATTGTATTGTATCGATGTTTCCAGCGAGTTTTAACGTCTGTTTTGTGTTTGGTTATGCATATTTTATGTGTTAATACCTTAAAACTGCTATCTGGCTTTTTTTGGGACAAGATCTGGCTTTATTGGTGAAGACAGGTTGGCAACTCTGACATGAAGCTAGTCAAGCCATTTACACCACATGTTATTGCGTGGTCCGTCAGAAAAGGTTTTTCATCAGTCGATTTGCAGAATGAAAGAGCAGAAAGCGACACTGCAATTTTAGCTAGCGCGATGCCGAAATCTGTAATCTGTAATGCCATCAGAAGCTAAAAATGGCAAAGTTTCTAAGGAGAAAAAACGCGCAAGAATCTGGCAGTGTTAGCTAAAACGCCGCGACTGAAACGTTTTTTTCCAGCGAAGCTTTTGAGCAGCAACGTTAACGTAGTGGCGTCAACCAGAGCACCTGAAAATGTAGATGAAAATCACGACATAAGTTTCGAAGCACCTTTCACACTCAGACTGGCTGGCCACATTGACATGTTATTTTTCCGGTGTTTTTGTTTGTAATCTCTGGTTTCTGCTTATTGTTCGGGTGAATGTTGTTTCTTGCCGAGTCACTCTCTAGCCTGTGAAAATATTTTTTCTTGATAAGAATACAGTGTAGTGTTTATATCATAAAGACACAAACTATCTTCTCGCAGCTAACTGTATGTGCAGTTGAGCACCCGTATTTACTCGATTGTAAGCCGCGGCTTATAAAGTTTTTTCATTTCATGCGGCTTACAATCAAGGGCGGCTTACATTTTTATTTCTTTACTTTATCGAATGGTATAGATGACGCTCAATCTTTCCTTGGCTACGTTTTGTCGACCAAATTCTTCTTCTGCATTCAATTTTGTTCAGCATCACGTGCACATCCGTCACAACAGAAGGCAGTTGTAGTGGCGTAAGCATCATTAATCCGGGAAACGCACGAGTACGAAAACGTCGCGAATGTATCTCAGAGGCTTAGGTAACCTATGTTCAAGTGCGGTTTACAATCAAGAGCAGCTTACATTAATTTTTAACACCATTTCGTGCGGCTTACAATCAAAGGCGGTGAACAATCGAGTTAATAGGGCAGGCACATAATCGACTACTGGAAAAAGCAAACGAGAACGTTGCGAATCAGCGAAAACATAAATTTTACAAACGATGACGTCATGAAATACATCATAGGGGGCCTCCAGTGAAAATCGAACCGGGCCCCCTACCCTTTACTCCGGCTCTGCAGATAGGTCCTTTTTATATGACGCTGGTTCATTTGCGAGTTCATCGGCTCACTTTTCTGGTCACGTGACACGATTTCTGCTGTTTCATCGAATGCTTGAGTGGTCGAATGAGCTCTCGAGAAAGTCAGCACAGCACGTTCGTAGTTGCTGGGTTCGTAAGTGAGCTCGCCGGTAAAAGTGTGTTCGCAAC
>Ga0210059_1011529_pt1 | contig 13497 bp, 14 predicted proteins | sample Ectturendosymbi2_FD_188042 | JGI IMG/M metagenome (GOLD analysis project Ga0210059, IMG submission 188042) | Ecteinascidia turbinata endosymbiont from Florida, USA - Sample 2 (SPAdes) (version 2) | ecosystem: Host-associated > Tunicates > Ascidians > Unclassified | place: Key West, Florida...
GTTTGTGAGTTTATAAAAACGTTAAGCCTGGACAGCATCTATTGCTTGATCTTTCACGTTGGTAGGGGCGCATCTAGAGGTTTGTTTGGCTGTCATGACAGACTCCTTTGCACCGAAGGTACGCAGGATTAAAGCCGATAAAATATCAAGCGCTGTGACTGCAGGTCTCAAATGCGGGTGTTTTGGAACAGGCAACAGCCTACATTTCCCTTCTAACATAGTACTATTACGAAGTCGAAACCACCACGTTACTGTCTTGTCTAAATGGCGCCTGCGCAATGACATGAAACAATCCACGTTTTTGAACACTCGAAATTGATACTGCGTCGAACGCACTTGTTTCTGAATTTTCTCCTCTGACAGTGCCGGCTCTGCTGTAATGCTGTCAGAATCTCATACACTGCCACGAACACGCAGTAGCTGTTTTGTAATTTCGCTTCATGGCGAGAGGACAGTCTCCAATCACGATCGTTTCGTTTTGCAGTTTCGGGCTAATTTTATCTTCTGTTTAAACATACGAGGTTATGACAATATTAAGTAAGTTTAGGCCTTCCTCAACGTCACGCCAAGTAATGTGAGTTCGTTTCCACTGAAACTATATTTTTATAAGCAACTTCTCATATCGAAAGGCGCGACAGCTAGCCTCAAAAATTGTATCCGCGTTATCTGAACAAAATATCAGTCAAGCGTCGTATTTCGAAAATAGCCTTTTTAGATTTAAGCAGTTGACGATGTTGTTTGCTGCCTACGAAGTCCTATATTGATTTCGAGTAATTCACTTTTACATTACGATACAAAGTAATCAGAGCAATTGCAATTCAATCATACGCAGTTGTGCAGCTGTTTGTCAGCATCGATTTTATAAGTGTATGTACGTTTGGATAAACAGCTCTCATTGCTGTACGATTGGGACAAGCGCTAGACCGAATCTTGCGCCTACACGCTTCACAACGGTAGTGCGAACTTTTGCACTTTGGTGACATTCCAAAAAAAATACATTTCACATTTCATCGCCGAAACGTCCATCCCCGAAACGACGATCGCCGAAACGTCCATCGCCGAAACGGCGGCGTCGAACTGTCCCATTCCGCATCCAGCGCGGGTAGCAGTGGTTGCTCTCGTGGTGCCAGATTTGGTAAGCATTTCAAAAAATGCCGCAACGGGGAGGGCCACGTGAAATCGTCTGTCCTCCTCCCCAAAGTTATCTCCATAAGGTAGAATTTCCAAGTTTTGTTCGTTTGCTAAAACTTACATAGTGCATAACACTCTGCTTTAAATGTTTGTCTGTTTTTAATGGAGAGTTTAAGACTGTTTGTCTGTTTTATCTTGGTTGTTATGGAGGTTTTAAGTAAAGCAAAGCTTTGAAAGTTAGATAAAAAGTATAAAATTATTACCTGAACCAAACATAATCTGAAACACCAGTTTGCACTGGAAGCCAAGAAAGGGAGACACACATAGAAAGAACACGGTATTCAAAATAAATACTCGAACGTGAAGGCTTTTGCTGCAAATAGTCCCAATATATTTTGTTTGCTTGATTCATACAAAAGATTTGGTCCAACAGCTTGAATGACTTACATATTTCAAATTTTTGTCTAAAATCCATTGATTTTATTGATTTTTTAATCTTAGGTAGTTTGCAAGAAGCTGGGAGTTGTACAGATCTTCTACGGCTGGGCCAAAACAGAAGTGGTCTTTATCAAATACATGTTAAGCGATTGGCTGAAAAGGTTTCGGTTTATTGTGATCAAGAGACTGATGGTGGTGGATGGTTGGTATGTGCATGTGCTTTCTGCATTTTGGACTGTGCATCTATTGGATCTTAAATCGACATAAGTAATGATCATTCGATGAACCTTTTATTCTTTCTGAGTTTATCGTTTAAAGTTTATCTTGTTTTAGGTCAGCTATTCAGTCTGTTCCGTTGAAGATACGTCCAGGCGCAGAGCATGAACTAACTTTAATCTGGTGTTGGAGGTGAAATTAGTTCATGTGCTGCACCTGGAAGCATCTAACTAATTCCATTGGTTTTATGAACAGGAACCAATTTCCACCATGCTTTTCCGGCTTATCACGAGGTCTTCCGACCTACCACCAGGCCTTGATCTTTGCTTTAGCCCTATTTTCGTACTGGGCACTTGTGTATTGGTTTTCGCATTAGCATAGCGTCAACTGTTTTGAAACTCTGTGTTAAGATAAAATAGGAATTATGCGAAAACCTGTAAATTTTTAATCACGTTTGTGATTATCATGCATCCTCTATTTCGTCCCTTGAAAAATACAGACTTGAGTTTGCGCTTAACCCTGAAGGGACTCATCGCATTATCTCATGTCATGGTATGACGAACTTTGTGACAAATCATTAACCATCTCTTCTTCGAAAGTTTCTTTGGCCGCTGCATTTATTCAGTTTTCATTCATTTTCACACTCGCTGTTACTCTGCCGAGCGTCTCGGGGGCAGCAGTGCTAGGAGGATTCGAAATTCCTCGCGGTGAACAGCAATCTCAGATGGCTCTGCTGTCTACTTGTTCAATCTCCTTGTTGCGCCTTCGGTCACTCGTTAATACCAATCCAAGATACAGTACTTGAAATTTTCTCCACCTGCTGCTAGCAACTAGTAGTCATTGCAATACGATCTAAGATGCACAAGAGACTCCGGTGAAATGACGTCGCGGAATACATGCTGCAGTATGTGAAACGAAACGAAACATGAACGCACACGAAACTGTTCATTCTGCAAAGTTCAAAACATTTTAGTGCAACGCAACCAAAAATAAACATCTAAATTACCCCCAAACATGTCCAATTGCCTTCTTTACAGATCTTTGAAATACTCTCTGCATCTGCCATGAGTGTCCTTCTCATTACTGAGTACGACACAATTTTGGTGTTTGATGAATATAGCATTATGAGATATTTTTTCGCAAAGACGCCGCATGGTCTGTCTGCAGAATGCTTTGTTAGCTTGCCAGTAATTGAAATCCAGTTTTTGTCGGAATTCTTCCAGGATTGCATTTTCGACTTCTAAGGGCTCCATGCAACCTTTCGCATCTGAGCGTACCGTGAATGCAAAGATAATTCGATTTTATTCTTGAGCCAAGCCTTTCAAGTAATTCTTTTTGCTCGAAAAGCATCTTTCACCTCTTCGTTCCACTGACGGGTTAATTGTTTGCCATCTATCGCTAAACTGAGTCGCTTCCGTCCACATACCTGATCAGCGGACGAACCTATAGCCAGTGGCGTAACTTACGGGGGAGCAGGGTGGTGAACAGTCCCCCTGGCAAGATGAATGTAAAAACTAGGCCCCTTTAGCCCACAATTTGATAAATAGTATTCTTTTGGTTTTCAGTAGGTTGTTGTTTCTTTTCGTTTTTCGGAGCGATTTCGAGTTGTTTTATTTAGTATGGTCATCCACAGCATCCGGATTCACTATAATGTTTTAAATTTTTTAGGGTGTCGGCTAGTGGGCGCCCTTCAGCTACGTTTTGTTGCCCTGGCTCAAACCTCTAGTTACGTCACTGTCTATAGCTGCTTTTAAGAGCCGTTGCTCCACCTCCTCGTCCGCTGTGCCTGTTTGGAGTTCTCGGAACAATGATATTTCACTGTCTGCAAAGGTTTTTCTAACAATTTTGTCCACCAGATCCCTCTACTTTATTCCGTAGGATCTCCTGTTTCTGCACGTTGTTCACTCTTTGCTCACTTCCAGTAACATTTCGAGTTTTATGGAAAGTGAAAATATACAATATTTCACGTTCAAAACAAATTTTCTTAAAAGTGAAATGCCACACTTTTTTCTGTGCTGTAGCCTTCTGTCTAAATGCTTTGAATACCTTTGTAGAGCTCAAATTAAACAAAGAACATCAACAACAACACTTATCATTGAAATGAAAAAGTGGCGGTGATTTGCTCAGTAACAGAGTGTCCACCTTTCAGTCGGAAGGTTGGATTTCGATCCACAACCACTGAGTAAATCGCCATAGCGTTCCTTGAGCATGAGCGTTCTCCACAACCGCCTCAACAAAAAGCTTTAATTTTAGGCTTCGGTCTTCCGCCAATTGTCGTTAAATACATCTTTTGCATTGTATACGATCTTTGTTGAACACTGCAACGAACAGGGTTGCAATCACGACTGTTTTATTTGAAAAGATCTCCACCATGCAAAAAAATGCAAATGTTTAAAATTGTTTTTATCGAACGAACTCCTTGTCCAACAACAAATCCGACACTACAGTCTTACAGAGTATATATTTCGCCTACTAGGTAAGCAACATCAGCTCAAATGAAACCTGCTCAAAACGTTTGAGCAACTTTTGCTGTGGCTCACTGTAGTTTGCTTCAGTTAACGAAGAACATTAAATAAAATGTTTAGCTTTTGTCAATGAATAACTTCACATCATGTTTGAAGGTAATTCAACGAAGATCAGATGGTTCAGAAAATTTCTACAGAACATGGGATGAATATCGTCAAGGTTTCGGCAATAAAAGCAACGAGTTTTGGCTCGGTTAGTTTAAATTTAGACTAGTGTATATTTTGTTGCAACCTTCTGATTGTACACCCTTGGCATGGGGAGACAAATTGGCTCAGAATGAAGAGAGAGATAGAGAGATATGTGTTTAGCGACGGTGGGTAGAGTACACATATCCACAGAAAGACGAAGAAAATCGAAAGTAAAACCTAGCAAGCGTTACAGTTGAGAGCAAATCACAAAAAATGTAGGTTTTGCTGTATGCACTGGGTTAATTATTTTTTTTCCGAAGCTCGGAAATCGACAAACTCAAAGGTTGTCTGGTGAAGATGTCCTATCAAATGTGTCTTACAAAACAAATATGTAAATAGTAATATAACAGAAAATGACACGTTCCAAAAGGAAAAAAATTACGAAGAAACAAAACAAAAAAAACGAAGTAATCCTTAATAAAGTTTAATAAGAGCCAAAAAAATAAAATTAAAGTTGCTTGATACTGTGAGAATACGAACTTTTGTAATTGATTGCAAAATGTACATGATGGTACAGCCTTTAAATTTTGTTTCACCTTATTCCAGAGGGAAACTCCCCCTTACGAAACTGATTTTTTACCAGCACTGCTTGAAACTCGATGAATAAAGTAATTATCCTTATTAGCAAACTAGTTTGATAGGAATGAACAGGAGAACACTCTTGAAAAAATTCATTGTGCATTTCTGGTAATTTTCCATGGTGAAATTTGTGCATAAAATTTGCTAATTCAAATTGAAGAATACCATTGGGTTCAAAATTTTTAAGTTCTTGTACAAAGGAGTTGTGTGACATCTATATTTACTGTACGTCATTATCCGTAATATGTTGTTTTGTAGTACTTACAATGGTTGTAGAACAGGCTTATTGGCTGTACCCAGGAAATAACGCAATCTTGCAAGTGACAAGGAACGAAATTAAAGTATAACAATCTCAAAACACCAATGGGAACAAATTTACGAATTTTAAGCAGTATGTTACAGGTATAGAGATATTTTCTTGTAATTAATTGTACATGGGATGACCCGTCCAATCAACTGACTCTACAGGCCCAAATACTTCACACATATCGTTCCCTGCAATGCTAAAATTTTAATGTAAACATTGAAAGAGGTCAATTAATTGGGACTGCGTAAGTATTTCATAGACCTTGTCAACATGTACACTGACTTTGAATTATTAATCGATAATTTATTTAGGCACATCCACTTATCTACATTAGTTAGTTCTGGGTTTACTATGTCTTGCTGGAAATGTACATTTGTATGAGACAAACTGAGGTAAGTATCATCTGCACAAAGTACTGGTTTGAGAGTAGAGCAACATTGAAGATCATTCACATAAACAAGAGTGGCCCCAGAACTGATCTTTGTGGCACTTCGAAAGAAATATTTGCAAGAAAAACAAGAACTGACGTTTGTGTCACACCATAAGATATATTTGGTAACTGAGATTTGGCATTTGAAAACTAGCTGGGGAATAGTTGTAGTGGGATTCCTCTTACACCAAAGTTGAAGTACAACTTTTCAAATAGAATTTTTTCAAAAAAACGCCTGTGATAAGTCGATGATTATTGAACAAGCATAAAGACCAATAACACTATTAAGAATGGAATGAATAGTTTCAACGGCATGAGCAGTTGTAGCTCTGGGACTGAATCCATATTGATGTTTTGTGGGTAAATTCAATTCCTGTAGATATGGACACACTCTAGTGTGTAAAATTTGTTTCAAAAGTTTTGTTTAATTTCATCTGAACATAATTTCGTTTGCAACATGTATTCGATGCTGCTGAAACAGAACTGATGGTTTTCTACCGTGGTCCTCAGAAGCCATTTGTTTTTTTGCTTCATGTGGCAGAAAGCAAGTTAAGGTTCAAAGTACTAAAAATTTGTCGACTTTACTGACAGTTTTTTAAAACAAAAACAATGATTGTGGGAAAGATATTCAACGGCAATACGAGAAATAATCAATGCCTGCATTTTCTAGAAAAAGTATCCATTAATTTGTAGAAACCAAAATGACATACCGGTGTGTTAGACATGGGAAAATGAACATGGTTGCACCAACATTTGCTTTCCACGAAAATGCCCGTGACAAAAGAATCGTAATTCTCTTTCCTAAAAGACTCAAAAGGTGAATCGTAGTCAGTGAGTAGATAGATTTTTCGTTGTTGCGCGGCTGTCTTGGCGACGTGGGAAAGACCAAGTTCAATAAGTATGTTTTGGCATATGAAGCCATTGTGATGCCATAAGAGTTGAGGTTTTTGCTTATCAATTTTCTTTACATAAAATAATGGAATTTCACGAAACCATAGAATATAAATAAAGCGCGATGGAAAATGAATTCGCAGATATGCAATGCCTAAATGATGGACCTTGGAGCTGTGCTTTGTTGACATAAAATCCAAGACATTGATCAATTGATATCGCTCCATTTGTTTTTGAATTTTTATCAGGTTTATGGAACAACATAATGTTGTTTCATCTGTGTTCACTAGAAAAATGAAAATGAGCAAAATTATGCAGCTAAAACTATCAAAAAAACTCTTTATATGCTAATGTTTTTCCTGAGAACGCATTTTCGGTGCTGTGCTTTTATTCATCATTACAATCAAGTAGAGGTACAGCATAATGTGAATGTGGTGTTTTTACCATTGCACCACACACTTTAGTAAGGCATATTCTTTGGAAAGTTATTATGAAGAAACTAAAATTTGCCGTCGTGTGTTTCATGTGACACGTTATAATCAGCCCTGTATTCAGTCTTCTGCTTGACCGTTTAAAATAGCTGTCTGCACTGTCTGCCTGCTGAGCATAAATGGTGGTGGAGGTTGCGAAGAAATCTTTCACATGTTATACCATAATCAGGATATCGTCTGCCTTCGAGTTACAGTGTCTTCGTGTAAAAAATAGAATAGCGTCTGGTTCGAGCTTGACCGAGCAGTTGTTAAGTTCTCTCCCTCCATTTTATGTTGGACTGCCATGTTTTCGCTTCACTACTTGTAATGCAGCACAACTTTGCATTGAAAATAACTTGATTGTTGAAAATTCAACCATAGATGCCGGGACGTCATTTTGATGTAATTTCAAAATCTTACTCCCTTTTGTTAAGTATATATTGGACATTCATTAAAAACATTCATTAGCATTCACTGATATTTTCAGGAATAGGTTTAAATGGGTTGTGCCATTATTACCGTAATTTGAAGTTTATCTTTGCTGCATCTTTATCAAAGTTAAGTGAAGTATTTTTCTGATGTTTTTTCAAATTAATGCAAATGCACAAGAATATTTGGAACAGCTGCCAGTAACTGTAGTTGAAACGCAAATAAATCACTCACAAAATCTGTATTTTGAAATAAAAGATATTCTTGTTTCCTGAATGTATACGCCATCTGATGTGTGTGGGTGATCGGAAAGGTTTTTCTAAAAAATGCAGTAAAATACGCAAGCTTGAATTACCAGCACGATGTTTCCGTTACTATGCGAAAACCTATCTTATCTGTGGATCCAGTCTCAAGCCACAAGTATCAAATATTTAAGATGTTGGTTTCGTCAGCCAAAAGTGTAATCTTTCAACCAGCAATTTGACAGCAAATGGCCCACGGACTAAGGAAGGAAGCTTGTATAGCCGCCGAAGCGAACGGGCGAAATAGGCGGTTTCAACAAAATTTGGAATGCCACATTTCTTGAGGCACCTACGGACGTAACGACATGTTTATGAAAGAAATAAAAAAACAAACCTCTGCTTCATAAAGTAAGACAAAACAACGTTTTTCCGTCCATGCATTTCGAGGCTGTAACAAAGTACAGGCGACTTGATTTTTTTCGTGAAAATTGGTATATTTCTGTTTTTGTTTCTATTGCATGAATGCACTATCTGTTGTGCGAAAGTTTGGACTGCACAACTTTTAAAAGGTTTTGTTTTTAGGATTAGATCTTCTGTACGAACTGACAGCATTTGAATCGCATAAACTCAGAGTAGATGTTGAAGACTTCATCAAGCTAAAAGCATATGCTGAATACAAGTAAATAAAGTAAAATTGCAATGTGTTAAAATAAGGAAAAGTCAACATCACTACCACTGTTAACGATGCTTTTTCTTAAATAATTGTGTAAACACTAGCCCAAGCAGCGATTTTAGTTTTTTCGTATCTTTTTAAGAAACTTGCAATCAGATGAATGCCTAATTGGACTGATCAAGCAACCGTTTTTTTTATTGCGTTATCTAATGATGGCATTCATTCTTTTCGTGGTGAGAACGAAGCTGCGTGTTGAAAAACTGTCACCTGTCAATTTTGAAAAAAATGACCAAAGTGTTCGGGAAGTTTCACAACTGTTAAAAAGTAGTAAAGCTGCAGTTTCAGAAATTGTGAATTTTTGAACAATTCTGCAAAACCACAGATAAACATTCTGAATTAAGGGAGGAATTTACTGTAGGCATTTTCGTTAAACAACTCCAGTGGCAAGCATTTTATGAATCTCACTGGTTTAGAACAAGTTTGGATTTGGCAAAAACGTTTAGCGAGGTTACTTATTACTATTGGTGATTTCGTAGTTGTACCAATATTGTTGCAGACATTAGATTCTGCACGAAAGTGCCAGAGATTCATCATTAATAGTGGCATTTGCAAAATTATGCTTTTTTGTTGCTGTTTCCAAAGCTAGTTAGTGGGTCGTCGAACAGGCTGCAACGTAATTGCTTTTTTGAAGCAAACTGAAATAGTAAAAACAAGGCAAATGCTTTGGTAAACTACGCACGGAGTTGCTGTAGATTCTTATTGCAAACAAAACAGCCACAATAATCGAAAACATTATTTTATTCGACGTTTTAGCTTATGCGTAAGCAGTGGCGTGCAGAGGCCTGGTGATACCCGGGCGACTGCTTGGTTGGATGCCCCCCTACCAAATTCTAGTGTTGAGCAGTGGCGTATAGCGGTCATTGTTACTGGATATACGCTTTTTGTGACGTCACACCATGACATTATATTCACGTTCGCAAACCAACATTTTGGCGAAGTTTGTTGACACAACATGCATATTCTGGATTTTCTGGTTGCCCGAATAGCTGCAATAAATTTGTTTCAAGTCGATCTTGATAAAACATGAAATTACCTGTGATACTGTTGTGAAAAGCAAAGGTGTTGTAGGTGGGGGTGCAAGCCCACCCCCAAAAGTTTTGCTGATTTGTTGAAAATCTGGGAAAAATCCCTGAAAATCCGGGTAAAAATGGCACCCAATGTTGTTTGACATCAAAAAATGATACCCAAGGTTCACGGAAAAACACATGAAGACCTGTTTCTTGAGGCTACTCCAAAAAAGGTCTTCGTGATCCTTGTGGGAAAAAATTTGTGGGCAAAAATTGCCCAAAAAGCTTTTCGGGCAAGTTTGGGGAAATTCGGACAAGAATCCTTCGCACTCCCAGAAATTTGCGTGCTCCTACACCTGTGATGAAAAGTCACCTTCGTCTCCATTGCCCACCTTTTGCAAGGTCGGAGGGAGAAATGCCCCCACCATGCCTCCATTCTCCGGCGTCCCTGTGCATAGTATTCTACACTCTCTTTACTACTTGTTGTAGGCTACAATGTGTCACTGTAATGAAAACAAATCAGTGGTCTCCTAAGACAGAGCAGTTCATACCTGCAAAAATATCCGGCAACGCGTTAAAACAGTGGAGTACACACTCAGTGTTACGTCAGGGCAGTTCACAACTGCAACAATGCAAGGCTGCGCGAATGTCTCGTGGAATACCAGTCGATCAGAATGTATGCAGCTGGGATGACGGACACCCAGGGTTGAACGTTTGAAACTTGCTAAACTACACAAGAATTGAGAATGCGCATAAAAGTACGCAATAAAACTTTCGTTTTTCATTATGTGGCTGTTATATGTACAACTACTGGAAGGACAGAACAGATACGGGCTTGTTTGAGCCGTTGTGATTAATCCGCCTGAAGTGCCAATCATTGTCGAAGCTCGAAACGATACACATTATTCAACCATAAGAGTGTGACTGTATTAGCACAATAAACGAAACTAGTGATGCATTATAAAATCAGCTAAATCAGGCACGTTGAAATAGTACAGTTTTAAAATTTGGCTCAGAAAATCAATTAAACATCCATAACTATCTTCAGTTTTGATGTAATTGGACCCAACCAAAAATAAAAACACCCATTTTTTCAAAGGAACCCACTTACAAAAAAGCAACAAAACCCACCAAAAATCCCACGCTTTACTTTTCCTTTGAAAGAATGCACTATGAAGTAAAATGGAAAATAAGCAGCACACTTGTATAGTTAATTTTACATTATTTTAATGAAACAAAACGAACGGCAAGGAAATTTGAAGGACTTGAAAAAAAGAGAATAATAATTTGAACAGTTTGAGTAAATTCTACTAGTTATCTTCATCAGCTGTGTAAAATCGGTAAATTTTAAAATCCTTTGAGTCCCGGGCCCGCCAAATTTTTGGCGCAGATTTTAAACGCTTTAAAAGCTATAACTCGCAATCTACTATAGCTACAGAGCTGTTCAAACCACCCACGGATTAAGCAAGTCATAGTTTCGATTAAAAAAAATTATTTGATTTCGGTGGGGAGTTTTCTCTTGGTGACATCACAAAGAAGGCATGTTTTTGAATTTTTGTTCAACTTTAACTGGCCCTGGGAGCTAATCCAATGGGCCAATTTATAGCTCAAAATTCTTGTGGAAACTAGATGATCATCTGCGTCTACAGAGCTCTTGAGTGACCTTCTAGCATGTCTAGAACCAAAGTTATGGCCCAAAAACCCCGTTGTACTCAAATTCCAAAAACTGCTGAAAAAGCATGAGTCTCCCACTGACGGCATTTTTGCTTTGAGAAAACTGCCGCGAGCTATCGATCGAGAGCTATTCGCGACACTCGAGAAAGACTCGTGAAGCCTTGTAGTTTGCACTAAAAGAAAACTTTTGAGGTTTGGGTTCGGGGTTTTCGGTGGGTGTCGTTAGAAACGGGTAGGTTTTTCTATTTTTTGGTTATTCTTTCATGACGTCATCACCCGCACAATGAGCCGAAATAGTAGCTCAAAGTTTGGTTGGATTGTAGGCTGGAATATGAAGCTTTAAAGGCCTAGATCGACTTCCTGGCGTTTCTGGTCCCCAAGTTATGGCCGAAAGACCCTAATCTTCTAAGGATTCCCTAGGGAATTAGTTGGGATTCCCCTAATTATTTTTTGCTTACTTTGCCATAACTTTTGAACCAGAAATGCTAGAAAGTCCATCAAACCCTCTAAAGACTCGTATTGTAGCCTAGAATCCAAAAAAACTTTGAGCCACAAAATCTGATGGATTGTTCGACTCCCAGGATATAACGTCATCATCCAAATGTAAACAAAATATGCGTAAATATCCTCTCATTATGTAAACATCAACAAAAAAAACGAGATATCAAGACAAAAATTTTTTTTGCAGTCTAAACTACAAGTCTTCACGAGTCTTTTGAGGGCTTGAACAGCTCTGTAGCCTATTCTGGCGGCGAATTATGGCTATATCCAAACTGGGTGTTATTCAACCGCTGGTTTCCTTTTGTAGGGGTAGAAATTCTGACCACTTTTTGTTTTTTGTAGCATAATGTTTGATCCAAATATGCTAGAAAGTCAATCAAGGGCTCTGAAGACTCGGATGATAGCCTAGTTTCAAAAACAACTTTGAGCGAAACAATTGGCTCATTGCATTGGCGTCCAGGGCCGCGTAAACTAGGCCTAAATTAGGCCAAAAAATGAAAATGACACCCCCACTTGTAACATCCTCCCCCATAGAACCACAAACCCAAAACGAAAAAGTTTTTTTTCAATCGCGACTAGTAGGCTTGCTGAATCCGTAGATGGTTTGAACAGCTTTCTAGCTCAATCGACTGGCGAGTTATAGCGTTGCAAACCCTGCACCAAAATTTTGGCGATCCCGGGACTCAAAGGGTTAATCAGTTGTTCTGGCTTCTCTGCATCCAAGCTGTTTCTGATGTTGGACCATACCAAACCATATGTTGAAAAAGTACACTAGGCCTATTTAGATGCTGAACTAGCGGGGCATGTACATAAACTTGACTTGAAAATGCAGAGTTTGGGTGGGTGACGATTTTCTCTGTTTGCTGTGCGCATTCTTGCCAAGCCACTTTGGAGTGAATTGACCAACAACACTTTGCAATAACAAAGATGGGAGACATTTCTTTACCCTGAGATTTGAATGCCATATATAACAAGTTATTATTGTGTAATTCTGAAAATAGCGACATTGCATGATGCAATGCAACAATTCTGAATGTTTTTTTTGTGTTTTTTTCAAAAGAACACAAACCTGTTTCTTTTCAAAATCAACCAAGAAAGCAGATTTATAAAACAGGTGGGTGTATTTTTTTTTAATAAACGGGTTTTTCCCAACCCTAATTGTCTTTCAATTCTTTTTTGTAATTTTCAATTGACCTCACGATCTGGAACAAGTCACGTCCCTATCAGTTTGATTGGGTGTGCGCCGTACACCTAGAGCACATGTCCTTCGTAATGAAGAAGCTGAGAATTGCCAGCATTTGAATATGTAAAAATTAGTGTTGACAAAAAAACAGTTTCGAAAAATTAAATCCATGCAGCATGTATTGGTGACTTACAACAGGAAAAATCATCTAGTTACAGCTTTTACAATTTTGTAATTTAACTCATTGGATGCCCCCTGCCGTGGATGTCCTGGGCCGGCGCCGCGTTTGCCCCCCCTGCACGTCACTGTGCGTAAACCCCATCAGAAATAAATGAAACGCAACAGTTAGAAAGAAAAATCGGATGCAATTTTAAGGCATTCGTACTGTATTGCGTCATACAGACCATTATGTGTTGAAAAGCAGTAAGGTGATAGATGAACCGCTGACGTTGAGATCTGGCTGGTGTTGCTGTATCAGAAGAGACTCGAGTAGGTGAGGTTTCTTCTGACCGACGATTCTTTACAATATTTCCGGTTGCTTGAAGTTAAAAC
>Ga0210059_1011530_pt1 | contig 13496 bp, 8 predicted proteins | sample Ectturendosymbi2_FD_188042 | JGI IMG/M metagenome (GOLD analysis project Ga0210059, IMG submission 188042) | Ecteinascidia turbinata endosymbiont from Florida, USA - Sample 2 (SPAdes) (version 2) | ecosystem: Host-associated > Tunicates > Ascidians > Unclassified | place: Key West, Florida...
CAGCAAAATAAATGCAACCTTTAGGGCTTAGGTTTAGGGTTTAGGTTTAGGGTTTAGGTTTAGGGTTTAGGTTTAGGGTTTAGGTTTAGGGTTTAGGTTTAGGTTTAGGGTTTGGGTTTGGGTTTAGGTTTAGGTCTAGGGTTTAGGTTTAGGGTTTAGGTTTAGGGTTTAGTTTTCGGGTTTAGGGTTACACATCTGACAAGGACGATGTGCTCATCCAAGTGTATTGTCCTTGTCATGTGATCATTGCTGATGGCAAAATAAACCCTGACTTAATTTTTTGTAACCCTATGCCCTAAACCCTAACCGTAAGCACTAAACCTCAAGACAAAATGCTTACCCTGAGCCCTAACCGTAAACACGAACCCTAAACCAGTGGTTCTTAAACTTTCATGATTTGTTGCTCCCTTCCAAAGACTATCAATATTTGTGGTCCCCTGCACATCAGTAAAAATACCCAGCTTTGTTTTAGGTTTTGCAATACCACGGCATAGCTATTTAATGAAGGCTTCTGCTTGTGGCCCTTAGAGAACCACTCTGTGGACCCCAAGGGAGGCTGAGGAGCCTGGTTGAGAAACCCTACCCTAATCCCTAACCCTGATTAATCCAAAACTCTAAACGTAAACACGTGTCTGCTTTTCTAAATGTACATAAGAAGTGATCCCAAACGTGTTAACCTTTAATCTTATATAACATCAAAGTTGTCTTGTGCACAATAAAAAACAATACAACCAAGGTGCGACTTGAACCAACAATCCCTTGCACAGGATCTCTAGTCATTTACCTCTTGACCATATTGGCTGTGGTGAGAACGTCTCCAGCTCAGTTTTATATCTGGCACAAAAACAAACACAAAATGCAATATTTTTAGTCCTTCAGAACGGAAAACCAGATATGGCCATGTAGATTTTTTTTTCCTTTTTTAAAGCAAACAGATTTTTGTTCTCTTTTCAAGAAAAACACAAAAACTCCATTCTGAATTGTTGTTCTTGCATCATGCAATATCTTCATTTTCAGAATTACACAGTAACTTGTCATACCTATTACAGCATTCATAATTGAAGGTAAGGAAATGTACCCCATCTTTGTTTTCACAAAGAGCTGTTAGTCAATTCACTCCATACTGGTAAGGCTTGGCAAGCAGCACAGCAAACATGGAAAAGCTACTCCCACACAACCTCTGCAGTTTCACATCAAGTTTATGTGCATGCCCTGCTAGTTCAGTATCTGTAGAGTGTATTTTTTCAACATATGTTTTGGTATTGTCCAACATCAGAAATAGTTTGGATGTAGAGAAGGCAGAAAAATTGCTTAAAATATACCAATTTTACAGAGCGGCATATGGTAGCAAGTAGAATTAACTCAAATTGTTCAAATTATTCCTCTCTTTTGTCAATTCCAAATTTTGTTGCTGTTCATTTTATTTGATTTAAAAAAAATGTACAGTGAACTATAAAAGTGTGCTGCTTATTTTACCCTTTACTTCATAATAGATTTTTCAAAAAAAAAGTAGGTTTTATTTTTTTTAAGTGGGCTTTTTGACAAAAGCCAGGTGTTTATTTTAGGGTTGGGTCTAATTACATCAACCCTAGCAGAGCTTCTGCTGCTGGAGGATAAGTAGATACTACTGATTTTGTATCAAAATATTTAAAATTTATCACGCTGTTGATCAGTGGAAAACTCACACAGGTTATTTTTGTTTAAATGAAATGTAAAGCCAACAAGCAAAGGCACTCTGATACACCCAAAATGTTTCTCACTGCTAGATTATCGTATTGTGCAACAGTTGTTTGCAAGTCATTATTAAAATACTTTCTGAGAATGATATGATCATAATTTTATATCAAAATCTTTGGAATTTATTGAACTATTGATCTGTGAAGAATTGTAAAGAATATTTTTGTTTAAATGAAATGCGAAACCCATATGCAAAGGCATTCTGCCGAATTTTTGTGTTGTGCGGTGGTTGTTTTCAATTCATTATTAAAATACTTTTCAAAAATGATATGATCATAAAATATATGTCAAAATCTTTGCAATTTATCGAACTTTGTTACCCAGAAGTTTTCTGTGCATCTGTGTGATTCATCTAGCAAACCTTTATGCATGTTTTATACAAAACCTCATTACACCATTCAAAATTGACTCAGGTGTTTACTGAAACTGCCGAGAAGCACTTGGCTTAGCAACCTTTGAAGGTTATTTGATATTGATGCTTTGTTGTTTTATTTAATGAGTTATGCTGGTGATTGTTAACTCAACAGTTAATAGAAAGGCTATTTTTTCTGGAGAAATATTCTTTATTAACATCTTCAGCATTAGTGTATGATATATTCTTACTTCAAAATCCAGCATTAGCCACTATTTTCTCACCACTTTGCATCTCCATAACTCACCTGGCGATTGTGCTAGAGAGTTGTTCAAACCCTCAACAGATGGAAGTTTAGGATTTTGGAATTTTGTGGGTGATGTCATAAGTGGGGTAGGCTTAAGGCCATTTTGGCTCAGGTAACCTGTGCCCCTACCGCTAGATAAAATTTTTTGACTCAAAGTTTGAATTGGAAACTAGGCTATAACCTGAGTCTTTTGAGCTTTTGATTGGTTTTCTAACATTTCTGGTTCAAAAGTTATGGTTTCAAAACAACAAAAAATCGATAATTAATTAATTAGAAGATTATTCAATTATTTTATTGTCCAAACTTTCCAATTCTAAAAATGGAAACTAGAAGACTTGCCGCATCTTTTGAGCATCTCAACTGCTCTAGCTCCATCACCTGGTGAATTATAGTGTTGCAAAGTGATAGTTTTAAGTGGCTGACATGGGTCTTAAAGGTAAAAATAACCTGGCACCAAAGGTGCTAAAATGTGTTTATTGACTGTATATCTGAATTTAAGATCTTATTTGTTGTTTTATTTGTGATTGGCAGGAGAGACTTTGTCTTACTTAGGTCTAAATTGCTGTATTTTTCAGACATAAGGTGCACTTAAAATCCTTTAATTCTCTCAAAAATTGAATGTGACCTTATGTGGTGTGCCTAATGTATGCATCTGGTTGTGCTTTCTCACCTAGAACCAATTTTATGTGGTGAACGGTACTATTTATTTAATTTCTAATTGCAGCTTAACACTTTCGAAGCCGGTCTAAATCAAGCGGTTCACGCCACAACAACCAGATCACACGTAGCTTTGCGCATGCGAAACTCAGGTGCCAAAAGTTGTAGAGAGCTGTTCAAAGGCTCAAAAGACTCAGCAAGTCTCTTGGTCTGCACTCAAAAAAAATTTTTTTGGTTGGGGAGTACGGATTTTTTGTGAGTGACGTCATTAGTAAAGGACTTTTAGGCCACCTAGGCCCACTTCACCGGGTCCTGGGCCCAAACCGTTAGATGGTAGTTTTTCACTGAAGTTTTTGATGGGAAGTAGGCTACAATTCGAGTTGTTTGATACTTTGGATGACCTGCTGGGGTTTCGGGTTCAAAAATTATGATCTAAAGTAATAAAAATATTTGACTAATTAGATAATTAATTAATTTGTTTATTTTAGATCATAATTTTTGAACCAGAAATGCTAGAAAGTTGATCAAAGGCTCAAAAGACTCATACTCAAGCCTAGTTTCCAATGAAAACTTTAGCAAAATACTTTGGCCTAGCGGTTGGGCTCTAGGCCAGGTAACATAAGCCAAGATGGCCCAAAAACTACTTCATTTATGACGTCACTCACAAAAAATCTGCAACCCCCAACCAAAAATTTTTTTTCGAGTGCGGACTAGAAGACTTGCCGAATCTTTTGAGGGTTTGAACAGCTCTTTAGTGCAATCAGCTGATGAGCTATGGCATTAGTAAAGCAACTGACAACTGCTTGTTTTAGGTCGATTTCAAAGTACGAATGTATTGTACCCTGACTTTGAAAGTGTTATCTACGAACACTGCACATATTGGATTTCAAAGACTGTTGACAGCCACATGACAGTTTGGTCCACTGTCTTAATGGAGGTTTTCACGTGCATTCAAAATTCCATTGATTTTTTTGTAAATAGACCATGTCATGTAATAAACCAACAACAATTGCAATGAGCAGCACACGTGGTTCCGTGAGTAGCTAGCACATATCTTAATGTTGAAGCATAGTTCGTATTACTCAATGAGCCTCCTGCACACAGAGCTATATGTATTATTCCGTGAGGCTCCTGACTACATTTAGTTTATTCTATTCATGTCTAGCAGATCGAGGCATGTGTGACAAGATTAAACTCCCTTGTATGTAAAGAGTTGAATACAGTTGGACTTATCTGAGTTTTGCTTCATGTGCCTTATAATCTAGTGCACCTTATGTATGAAAATAGAACAGCTAGTATGCAATCTTTGATACTGTGCCTAATTGTCCATTGCATCTTATGACCTGAAATACACAGTACCTTTGTATTAGTTTCATGTCATATTGACTCATGCTTCGTATTGCTGTGTACATCACTTGTCAGGCTTAAATATTATGTTTTTGCCCATATTTCATTGGTTTGCAGAACAGCAAGGTTTACAGAATTGGAAGTGCTTGTTAAAGCTAATAATTTTTGTCCATTATGCTTGATTGGTATACAAAATTGTGCAATTAGGGAATTGCCTGGTTTTATTGTGACAAGTCCATAACATGTTACTCTGTATTGGGTAATGGGTACAGCATGCCCATGCATATTTGCTGCTAGACTGTATGCGACTGTATGCAAGTGCCACTTGTGTGTCCTATACTGCAGACTCCATCAGTTCTAAAGAATGGATGAAGTGGATGATATGTTTCGATCATTTGTCAGTGACAAATTGAAACAACTTGGATTGAAAGGGTTTGTAGCATTATACATATTTTTTTCCTTGCACCAAGAATTTTAATCCTTTGAAGTTCAAATCCATTTGAAGTAATTAGGAATAGTTTGTTTATTAGTTTTTAATTGTCTGGATTGTGATCTGGTTCACAAGGATATTAGTACCCAAGTTAATGCAAATTCAAAATTTATATGTGGATAGGCTACATTCTTTATTCAATGAAATATATATTCAACATCCGCTAGGCATAAGGTATGCATTGAATTTCCACAGTGTTGTGATATCATTATAACATAACACTAGTTTGGTATTTTGTAAATAATTGATTACACAGGTCAAAAAAAAAATTCTTTTTGTTTTAAATGAGGATATGACATAACTTTTTTAGATAACGTTTGGGTGTTAATTCCAAATTTGGCATTCATTTTCTTATGGCACATCAAATCTTGGAGTTACAGCGAAAGGCTTTTTTGGGTATGTAGCCTAAACAGTTGTATGCTAATATATTAGCTTTTGTTTCCAAGTGAAAAATGACGTGATAATTCAGTCTATATAATGTTTGTTAATTTATTACAAATGATCAAAAAAACAAGTTGAACAAAGAAACAGGACTTCTAGCCTTGGTAGTAGAACTCGTAAAACTTCTGTAAGTGTTTTGAACAAGACTTCATATCCATCTGAATGCCTTCCGAGCTTGTAACTCCAGTACATTCTTAACTGAACATTTTTGACTCGAGGTTCCAATCTGTCAAAACCTGTACAAATCTATAGGTCTACAAAATTCCTTCTTTCAATTTAACTTTCCCAAGCTCAAGAAATTTGTTACACAAATAGTTAAATTTAAGCTACTGGAATTGTACTTAGCCATTGGTTTCACAAAATTTTTCGTCAAGCCCATTTTTATATGCAGAGGTGACACCAGGACTTATCATGATTTGTTAGTGGAGTATGCTGAACACTGTTTACTTCAGGAACTTACACGTTTCTTGTGGACAAATGTTGCTTTTCATAGTGATCTGCAGTAGCACTTAGAGTGGTTGTCCCATAAACATAAAAAAGAGCAATACTTGGTAACTCCTATGTGCATTCCCAATTCCCATTAATATGCTTATGACCTTGAGAGCTCCACACACAGGCTCCACTGGTAGTCAGTATAGCCAACTAAAAAGCATTCAAAACAATATGATCGTTATTATACAATTAATTCAAATGAATGGAATGTGCAATTGGGCTTAATGTTCTAAATTACCTGTGTGCACAGAGATATCCATATGTCACACAATAAAACAGATTCTTGTATTTAAATCGCTCAGTTAGTTAGTAAACTTGCTTTGCTTTCACAAATGGTAAATCTGCTACATCAGTTTTATTATTCTATGTTACATTGTCAAGCACTCTTTTTTTACATCACAATGCAAAACAATGCTACCTTCTGTTGTTCATAGGCCTGTGGTAGGCTAGGTAAGTGGTAACCAAAACATACAGATATCTCAAAAACTAGATGTGTTACAAAAAATAATGACATTTTCAAAATCAGCATCAAAAATACTTTAGGAGCACTTACTGCAATCACCGTTTAAATTTTGCTGTTGGCCAGTGTTAACTATGTGTTCAGTGGCACATTTTTAGCCTGGGAAAAAGAGTCTGTAATGGAAGAGCAGCTTTTGATATCACTTTTCAAAATAGAACAAGGTTGATGTGTCTTAAGACTCAGTCAAACTTGGCTAGTAGCCTAGAATACACTAGATGTTCAGCCAGTGGTGTTAGTTGCACCATCCAAACTCGCAAGGATAATAACTGGGTTGGCTTGTTTGGCAAACTGTAGTTTTAGTCTTGCATTCATTGTTAGTAACAGTGCATTTATTATATCACAATCATCTTTTGCATGCACGATACAGCCAGTGATAGCATACTTGGTAATTTCAAAGCACATGGTTTGTGGAACATTCAGATAAGTCAACAAATGTCAGGTATACACAGCAACAAGAACCTTGTTTATCCAAATGTAGTGGTGCAGCCAGGATTTTGCTAAGAAGTAGACATGAACTTATAAAACCAAAAAGCTTAACACCTCCGGCGCCGGCCAATTTTTGCATTAAAGTTTGATTTGCTCATATTGGGCAAGTCTTTGCAACTCCATAACTCGCCAGGTGATAGAGCTAGAGAGCTGTTCAAACCCTCGAAGGATGGCGTGATTCTTTGAGTCTGCAATGAAAAAAAAATTTAAGTTTTGGGTTTCGTTTTTTTTGTGGGTGACGTCATAAGTGGGATAGGTTTAATGATAAAAAACAGTTAGTTGTCTTATGCGTGAGAAATCATTTTACAGTGTGTACTTTGTATTGTACATGTCTCTGGTCCCTGGGTGTCATGTCAATTTTGTCATATTTAAACACTGTTGTCAAGCACTCTTTTTATTTTCTTTGCACTGAAATGACTATTTTAGGTTCCCCAATCCCAGTGCTTCCAACAAATATCCCCTTCTGTCCTTGTCATGCCATCTTTGTGTACAGTTTAAAGTATGTGGTGTTTCAATTTATGTTGTGTTGTTCTCCAGCAAACTATTTTGTAGAGAATTGATAAAATAATTTAATCCAAGATGTAAGATAAAATGTTATCAAACATTTTGCAATGTTTGTCGTTTTGAAGTGTGAGGCTTTCACAATACATAATACATTGAAAACATTTGTTGGAAAAGATCTTCAATAGGAATTATCTCACTCTGTAATCAGTAGTTGCTATATGGGAAATGTTACCTGTTGCAAAAAATGCACAAACTTTTTCGTGAATTTTTTTCATGAAATACAGCTAGCGAAATGTTTAACACAATTAAATTAACAAACCTAAAACAGCTGCAAAAGTCCGTAGCACATAAAGAGTCCTTTGTATTTTCCAAGTATCTGTGATGCCTAAGCTTTAATGTTTTCGAACAGCCCAACACCTATGATTTAAAAATTTACTTATTTTCTTCTTACCAGAGTTGATGAACCTACGGCCAAGTTGGAAGAGTCTCTCAAGAAATCCGCAATGAGTGAGTTTTTGTATCTTGTAGATGTAAAACTGTTTGTTTTTCTGCGCAATTCAGTCACCTTGTAAATAGTTTGTGCCAGGTCATTGACAAAACTTTGTTGATATAAAATTAGTTCAAACTGCTGAATCTCAATCATCGTTCTGTTAAAATCGCATGCTAAGGGCTTTGATTTTCATTTACTAGATAACCAAATGTGATTTTTGAATAATCAAAACTTTTTTTCATTTTCGTATAACATCGGTGCATTATTATCGCTCGACTTCGCGACGAAACATTTTTGCCCTGCAGTCTCGCCAGTGGACCCTTCACTGATGCCATCATCATTCAGAAATGGTTGAACGATGTGCCGTTGCGACTTACGTTTGCAGCTTAAAGTTACACCTTTTGGCACACGCTTGTTCATGCAGGCCTTAGCTTGCAACTGCTCTTGTTCCAGATTCGAAGGCAGTTGCAGCGAAGCGGAAAATTTCTGACAACAGCTTCGATGAGCAGTCTGACACCGAAGTGAAATCGAAGAAGCAGAAGAAGACCAAGCATAAAAAGAAGAAAAAGAAAAAGCACAAAGAGAAAAAAAGGAAAGTGTCGAGTAACGCAAACCCTGAAAGGAGGTCGGATGTTAGTGAAGCCTGCAGGTCTACTCACGGTGCGCTCAAGAAGAAACTTCTAGTTGCCGACGATGAAGATAACATTTTCACTGAGAAAAAGGCGGCTACTTGTTACTATGACACAGTAAACAAACTAAAGGAAATAGAAAAACTGTCGCTGAATGTTAAGCTTGAAAAATCGCCATCGGCAATACGTACAAAGCGTGAGCTTGTGTCTGATGCCGTTGCATCCAACGAAATTACCACTGCTGAAAATTCTGAAAGCCGTTGCGCAGAAAAAACTGCACCCACACCAGCTAGCAAAACAGACTCGATTTTGACAAGTGTCAAAGAAGCAAAGGCTTTATTGCCCGAGCAAGCAGCAGAAAAATACGAAACGAATTGCAGCGAGTCCAATTGCGTTTCCAAGCCTCAGTTGTCGTTAAAGTCCAATTTTAATGGCGTATCGAATAAACTGGACTCGCAACAAGGTGAGCTGGAGAAGAACGAAACGAAGCGAGAGACAATACCAGTTACCTCGGCCTCCGCGGCAACTACCGCAGTGGCTTTGAAGCCGTCTTCTGAAAACCGAACTTCATTCGAAAACGACGCAGTTGTGCAAACTAAGTTGCAAGCCATAAAAGAAACTCTGAAAAACTGTAACAAAACTAATTCGAAACTTAAGAAAAAACGCTCAAGAAGACCCCGCTCCAGGTATAAATTCGTTCGGTGCTTGCGTCATTGACAGTTGTTGGCTTGTGTGCATTACTTGACCCTATCTAAACTTTCCTGTGCGTTATTACCCACTGCTAAAACTCGTCACTTACTTTTGCTGTGTAAGTTTTTGCTTGCTTTCCAATATTGCCATCTGAAACCCCAACGTATAAAGATCACGATGGAATATGGTCTGGTGTCTGCTTTGCAAAAAAATTGCATGCCTGCAAAATGCACATGATGCGCTGCCAGCATGTGGGTTTTCAGCGACGGTCGTTTGCTCCATGTTTTTTCTGTTTGTTTTTTTCTAGGTCACGGTCTTCATCCCATACGCGAAGTAAAAGATCGAAAAGGTTCGAGATATTGTCTGCATTGTGAACTAGTGTCCCGCTGCCCTGTTATTCAGTACGGTATGTACGTACTCTGCCGCAATTGCAGTCGACCACATGGTAACGTGCTGTGATCATACACGAGTCGATGTCAAGAAAATTTGCGGTCCTTTTTGTTTGCTGATAGTTGTTTAGTGGAAAATTGCTCCGAATCATCCCCAACTCTGTTTCCGCCACTGATGTGAAGGAAGCTTTCCGAATTTTCACGCAATAGGTTTGAGAAAACAGACATGACGCCTGTTTTTCACTCAACTACTTTTTTATTTGCTTCTGAACATCACTGCGCTAAATAAAATACAAGACCGGTGTCCACTGAGCCGACTTGCCAACATGTTGGCACGCGGTTTGTTTATGAATGTTCTTGTTCAGATCCCGGTCGAAGTCAAAGAGCGACCGACATAAGGACCGTCGCCGTAGGTCGAGGTAAGTTTGCAATCTGCAAGGACTGCATTATACATCGTTGTTGTGCTCCCACGGACTGATGGTACTTCTTCGAATTGATTTTTTGTGGCTTAGACAAGAAGGCGTTACTTTTTATGTTTTATCAGTGTCGATTCACTAAATCAACGTGAAGTTTGTGCAATATGAAGCTACCGCTTTTGTTGTCGTATTTTTTGTTGCCAGCTTGAGAATGACTTCTAAAAAATTCCCTTAAATCAAGGGATGGGGAGGACGATATGTAGTTCTTTCCACCAATTATTAGCAGGTGTCGCAGCCGCCACCAGGTTTGATACGAACAACAAAATTTTTTATTACATTAAACAAGCTTTACACGTTAGCGAAGTTCGAAAAAATATGGTAAACGAAATAACAAGGAATTTCCAAAGCTTGACTCATTTGATCGCAACCGTCTGCGATTCTTATTTTTCTTTCGTATTGACTTATTTCGGTGCTTCTCAGAGCGCGGGGTTTCATTTTCTGTGCTTGATTAGCCGAGGCTTATCAGAGAGCTGCCTGATGTTACATTTATATTTCATGTTGAACATAAGGTGTCTTTTGTAGAGCAATAATATAGTGCAAATAAGTCTTGTAAATCAAGCATTTTGACAAATTTGGCAGAACAGTTCTTTTGAGCAAATTATATTTGGTGGCGTAATTCTTTTTGGGCAGTATTAATTACACATTCAAAAAAAATTGTTAGTACTGTACAAACAAGGTCAACTGATGCAAATCCGAACTAGATTCTCAATGAGAGCTTCAGATGATTATTGTACATGCCAATAGCATCTGTGCTCGTCGAGTCATCACCATTCAAAATTTATGTCATGCATGTGTGATTTTGATGACTACCCATTTTCTTTACCCCAAAATTGGGGTAAGCGCATAAGTTTTTTGAAATTTTTTTTCACAAGTGAAGATAAGATACTTGAGACAACCACTTGTCAAGTTTTACAACAATTAAATTATTACAGTGAGAATGATTTAGTTTAAAGCTGGTTGTGATTTTCTTGCTAGTTGTTGCGCTTCAATGGCCACAAAAAGTAGTCATTTTGTATGGTCCATAACTTCACGAAACTTTAACCAATTTCAAAAACATTTAGTTTTTTTGAATCAGCATGAAAAATTCTATCTGCTTATGAAATTTGAGGAAAATCTGAGATGGTGGCTTGACTTTTCCATTTTTTTTTTGGTTCACTTGACATAATGACCCAGTAACAGAAAAGTGCGTCGTCTCCAGGCCACGGCTTTGCAGATCCAAGCGAACATCAACGTTCGTAAATTCTACTATTGCTGGCGTGTGTCTTTTTGAAAGTGAAAACGTTTAATTTCTTTGAAAGAATAGCTTTGATTATTGTAGCTCAGCATGAGCAAATATAAATTTTTTCTTCGTAACTGCGATGTGACCACTTCTCCGAAGGTCAAAGGATCGCCACCACAGGCATAAAAGCTCGCGTCACAGAAAGCGTTCCTTGTCACCCTTTATCAGTAGCGAGGACAAGATGAAGTTGCTCGAGATCGCGAAGGCCAACGTGTTGGCGCAGCACAGAGCAGACTCGACAATGAACGCCCTCTCACAAGAAAGCAAGGCGAGTCAACATGTGCTTGATCTGGTTTGTGAATTATTGACCTGAAAACAACCAACCAATTTGAAAGGTTCACCTCATTTCCCGTCGTTTCGTTTGTGTTTTGCACATGCGCATCGTTTGTGTTTTGCACATGCGCGTCGTTTGCGTTTTGCACATGCGCGTCGTTTGCGTTTTGCACATGCGCGTCGTTTGTGTTTTGCACATGCGCGTCGTTTGTGTTTCGCACATGCGCGTCGTTTGCGTTTTGCACATGCGCGCATTATTTCAAGGCACTCTGAAGCCAACTCCTTGGCTCTTGTTGTTGTACCTTCAATCCTTAATATCCGCTTCTTGAAAAACGCAGAAAATGTTTCACAGAAGTATGTTATCAAACCTATTGCTGAACTCGGGGGTCGAAGGGCAGGCACCTCTACCGGCAAGTCACCACAATTAGTAATTATGCTGATTGAAACCTCGCGGAATTTGCTGGATTTGTCCTTTTGATGGTTACGCTTTTCAGAGGGGGCCATGGATCCGGAGTCGACTCCGGCAGGATTCTGCCTTTTTCTTTCGGAGCCGGAGTGAAAAATTTGTGAAAAAATGGACCCGGATCCAGAGTCACTTTTCAATTCCGGCAGTGGCAGGAGTCTGAGTGGTCATTTCTTAAGTAAAAACATGGGTAAATTTCGTTTGGATCGACGATAGCCGGAGTCTGAACAGGAGTCGGATTCTGAAATTAAAAAAATTTTCGGACTCGGATTGAAATATTTTGGAACAGGAGAGGAGTCGGAGTCTGAAAAAGTGGCTCCGGCCACCTCTGATGCTTTTGTGAAAAAAATTGGAAACTTGAAAAGTTGAATGCCTTTCCCATTGCGCATAATCTAATACAGATCGTTTGCTACGTGGTGCACCGCCCCTTGTATTGCGTTCTGGTCATCAGTGCTACCGAGCTAATAAGCATTAGTGTCTTCGATGCAGGCCGTGTTGCGCTCCGGGGGTGTCACAGTGGCCCAGTTAACCGGCATCTGCAAGGAAATTGCTGAAGGCCGGCGAGAGGTCAGCGCCGGGCCTCTTGTTCCCGATGTGCCCGACGGTGCGAAAATCCATCATCCTTTTCAAGTCAGAGAAGCTGCGAGCATTTCGATCAACCTGAAGGTAAATGCCAGTATGATAAATGTTTTGCGTGTATGCTCATGAGCATGCTGAGCAAGTATCCGGTTTGAAAGCAGCTGGCCAAGCACGATCGCAAAGAGAAACTCAACGAACGTTCTTGTTCGTAATGCGCAAATTAGCATCGGACCGCTTGCGGCATTGTAGGCAGTCGGCTTATTCCTCGTCAAATTAAATTACAGTGACAGTCATTTAGTGGTTTTGGTCGCTTTTGGAAGAGCGCCTACGCTGTTATACCACTTATTACGCATTTGACGAACTCGAACAGGTTGCAGTTGTTCGTGTTCAACCGTAGCGCGAAGCTCATCACTGCATGTTGCAGCGCTCACTTTCCCTTGTCGACGCGCGCTGGCAGGCTGCTGTCAATGATGAGAACCAGCAGTCTTACGCATCAGCGATTTTCGTGCACGCAAGGTTAGATAACTTAGAGAGACTATCAGAAATGTTCATTATTTTTCTGTTAGCGAGGGTCCGATTTTGTTGGGTCCGCCAACCGTCGACCCCTGCCCCAGTCTTAAGTCCTGAACAATTGCAGGACGGTTGCAACTTGCAAGCACTGATTTTTGTGGCCATGCACAATGTTTTTGAGGCTATTTGAGGGCTGAAACAATCCCTTAAAAAGCAGTAGAACGTCACTACATAATCACCAACAAAATACACTGAAATCTCGCTTTATGACCATCTCAGTATTTAGATGAAATAGCTGCGGTCTCTCAAAATATTTCAGGAGTCACCAAGATCAAACCTTCGAGAAAAACCTTGGCCATGCAACGAATCTAATGTGTCATGAGAA
>Ga0210059_1011531_pt1 | contig 13495 bp, 12 predicted proteins | sample Ectturendosymbi2_FD_188042 | JGI IMG/M metagenome (GOLD analysis project Ga0210059, IMG submission 188042) | Ecteinascidia turbinata endosymbiont from Florida, USA - Sample 2 (SPAdes) (version 2) | ecosystem: Host-associated > Tunicates > Ascidians > Unclassified | place: Key West, Florida...
TGTCTGAGCAGTTCAGCAACAGTTAATAAGTCATTTTTGTGAGTGTGCAATGTCTGAGTCGAGCAATTGGAAAGAGTGTAAAACGATCACAAGTGTGGAAGCATGTGATCAGAAGTGTGGAAGCATGTGCTAGTTAATGCTGGAATTGATTCTCTTGTAAAGTGGAAATACTGTGTACGTCTACTTTGCAGTAAAAGAGAGGATAAGCTCCAGGCGAATTGAGGAAGCACCCAGACTTGTCAGATACTTAGAATCTCCGGATTATTATGATGCGCTAGCGGAAACTTCGTAATTGAATTATCTCAGCGAAAGAGACCTTGTCAAAATTGGTAACGATATTTACTGACCATGTATTGGCAGCTTGTGATGGAGAGATTTGGTACAGAGCGAGATTTCTGAACCGCTATCCAATGAACAGTAGGTATCGATGAACGATGACTTGTCGTCTCCAGAATCTCGGACAGGAATGAATATCAAGCGAACTTTGCACTCCATGCTCTGAGCTGACGCTGATGCAATAGGGCAGTGGTTCGTAACCTTTCTTGTCTCATTTACCCTTTAACAAAATCAAAAAAAAATATTTTACCCCCAACAAGGATTGACTTTTCTGGAGAGACCCAGGGAGGTTCTCCTGGAAAAGCGTTGCAAAGGTACACACAGATACATGAATTTTTGCACTTACTGGAAGCAATTTTAGGGTAATGCTTGTACGAAACTTATCGGTTTCTTATATGAAACTTTAATAAAATGCTTTTGCAAGTAAATGTGAATACTTTTAAGTGATTCGCTGAGGTTGTTGAAATACTGAAACAGTTTCATACAAACTGGTATATCACTGAATGAACGGGCGAAACGTTTGGAAGAAAGAATACGTAGCCATTTCTCTTTCATTGAAAAACGACAAACACCTTCAACCAGTCAGTAACTCAGGGAGACTTTTGTGCTTGTTTTCTACGCACAGTATCTGAGATTCTGGGTACAGTTGGTGAAAGAGATAGTCTCATGCCATTCTTGGGAATCAATTGAGGTCGATGTTTTTTTTATGGTCATAATTGTGGACAGCCCTGCCTCAAACAGATAACTATTTTGAAAAGGTACAATAACTTCAAATGCGTTTCGAAAAAGTACAATAACTTCAAATACAATAACTTCAAATTTCTTTTACTATTGCAAAGGCAACGCAACAGGATGCTTCCAATCCTAACGTGTCTTCAAAAAAAAACCCTGATACGGGCAGAATTCCTACAACACGAAATTGAGCGCAATTGGTCTGGAATGGCTGTTGCTGTCATGTGGGTGTGTGGGATGGGGTGAAGGGAGCTTACAAACTTGACGGCTTCATCGAACCACAATCAGGCACTTGAGGAAAAGAGGCTTTGAGCATCATCTCTTGTGAGGCTTTGAGCATCATCTTTTGTGATGAAGTTGACCCGAGGTCCACGTATGATTTGAGATAACTTTTCTTTTTCGATATAATAACTGAGAATGTTGAAAAATGCATTTCGTAACTCATGAATGACTCATTCACTAAAAGACCAAAAAAAGCTGTCCACTGTCCAGTCTATAGCATGCTGTGAAAAGAAAGGGTAAAATGGTTTAGAGTCTGGTCATTGTGAAAACTAGAGGTCGACCGATTCGGTTTTTTCGGGGCCGATATCGATAATGATATATAGGCCGTACATGGCCCGATACCGATAGCCGATATTTCCCAAAGTTTTATGTCTTGTTTTCTGCTTCATTGAAAAAATATGATGTATTCTATGTCTTACCTTTTTTTTCAAAAACGTCATAAATCAAGATTCATAAGCGAAAAAGTTTCATTTGAACAATCTGATTAATTGATGATGCTTTTGCTTCTGCTGCTTCGGCTGATGCGTGCTCACAGTTCACCTTGTCTGCTTGTTTATGAAAACACACCTGCTAGCAGTGCTGCAAAATAACTGTCTTGACTTGGTTCGTTCTGCTTTTCAACGCCAGTTGTCTGGATGAGTGAGGAAAATAACAGCGTTTTGACAACACCTACTGAGGCCGATAAAATCGGTTGTTTTGGTCGATACCGACATATCGGTGAAACCAAAATAACGGCCAGATATATCGGCCAGGCCGTTATGTCGGTCTATGTCTAATGAAAACAGTGAAGTTTATTGCATAATAGAGGATTTTAATTCTGAAAGAGCTTCAATCTCCTTTTATGCACAAACTCCAAATGAGGTCGTGAACAGAAACAACGTTGCGCACATGAGGTGTTCAAATCAATCTGGCAGAAGCTCGTACCCAGGGAGGGGCGAAGCCGCCCCACTGCAAAATTTTTCACCCCGTCCTTGGAAAAAATGTGTTGAACATAGTTGAAAAGTATTGGACATAATTTAGAAAATTTGGGCCCTTCATAGAAAATTCTTCGCCACCCCTGGTGTCCAAGCTGGTTACGGGCCTGAGCGTTTACATGTGTAAAGAGGAACTAAAAAGAGAAAACTTGTCACTAAGCATAACTCTGAATCATAATCCAAAGTGCAACATTTCCAGTTTGTACGATATATCCGTAAACTTGCTTCGTAACAATGCACCACGATCCTTGACATTAAGCCTCTCATCAATCTGCGAACAAAATACTGTCGGATGTACTTGCGTTTTGCCCTGTAACTAACTAGCCTAATAATCCAGGAGATTGCATTTTGTAAATGTTGTAAATGGGAGATTTGCTATAACTTATGATTCAGTAAATTTACCCATAGAAAGTTGAAATTTACACCCACGGGTTAATTTACCCCAGGTTAAGAATCACTGCAATAGGGTTTGATACAGCTTCCTGAGCTGGTGACGTCGCACGCGTCTTGACTTGGGAAGCGGCGTGATGGTTGGTTTCCATGAAAGGACGCTCACGTTTTTGGGGAGAAGTTTGCTTGCTGTCTTCTCGTGGTTCTTTTCATCGCTTGAGAAACTTTGTTCACACAAACTCTGTAGTAAAAAGCTGAAGTAGCATTTCAAAAGCTGTTTTCGAAATTCGCTTATTCTCCCCACCTCAATACAATTCCAAAACTCATCAAGTGAACATCGCTGATTTTTAATTTCAGAGTTGTGTCATTTCGTAGTTCAAGACATGGTCGTCACTAGCGTGTTGGACAGTGGTGCCCGACCCCCATGTAAATTCTGTGCCCCCCCATTTCATGTTTGGTCCCCCGAACTACAACAAAGCTTTAGAATTTCTATGCGCAGTTGCAGATAATCAATAAGCAATAGCTTGTTGAATGAATCTAGTTTACGACACTGCATTCGTTTTTCAAGCAAACAAAAGCGCAAAATTTCACTGTTTTTGGCGCCGGAATTACCAAAATAAGGGTCTTGAATGCTTCATGTAAACAATATTTTCGCTTATGGTAAACCAAGAGCGCGTCTTGTTTTTGATGGACAGTAAAATTGTACGAAACACAGAGTACTGTGAAATTAGTGTTTGAGTAATCACACGTAGGTTGTGTACAGTCAGGGCCGGATTTACCAATAGGCTATATAGGCTTAAGCATAGGGCTCATGATCCAATGGGTCCTCCAGCAAACTGTGTTACGCATCGAGTCAAGTGCCGTTGCTGTGTATGATCAGTTAGATAAATAAACATTCGTCAACAATTTGTGTTTCTAATTTTTATTCATTTAATCAGATTTTTTGTCGACGTCTTCCAAAGAGTTTATGACCGTTGGTCAAGCCGCATGCCGACTGTAGTGTCCCCATACTTAACCACTTTGACCGCGTCCTGCGTTTGGTGAATCGTGTCGATTGTTACGTTTGAATTAGGCGGAAGGCTCGATACGCATCTGATCAAAGCTAGGTTATACTGCATGTAAGAGCTATGTGTAAGGCCAGCATTATCCTACAACAAAATCACAGTTGCTTTTTCTGATCTTGAGCAATACAGCTGCTTTGTTGTTAGCGTTTCTCTTAAAGTCATTCAGAAATCAGATTGTTATTGAGTACTAGCGCATGATTGTACTGCTCCCATGCTAAGCAATCATAGAAATTTTGATGAGCTTTCATAAAAAGCAAATATCACTGTGGCAAATGGCAACCACCTAACCCTACTCAAGGAGACAAAGAGTAAGAAAACAGCAAGTAAAGGACAGAGAAGCGTGTAAGTAAAGAACAGTATTTCAATAATGACAGCATAAGGGAAGTGTAAACCTCACATCCTTTCGCGCGACGGTTTCGTTGCATTCGATTCTTTGCAGTGTGGAAAAGTAGCAAACAATCGAATCGTGATCCTAGCAGTTGCAACCATTTGGAATGTTTTATTTGATGTGTTTTGCTCATGTGTGCAAGATTTTTACAGCCCTTGTCCTTACAGCCGCTACATATATGTGCAGTGTGTTTGGTTTTCAGGAAATTGTATATTGGATGCTACTTTTGAGCACAGCGAGGAAAAAAGAGATGCAAAGTTGACGTAGGCCATGTTTTTTCAAAAATTTAACCGTGACGTTTTTGTTTTCTCCTCTGTCGAAATTACAATAGTGTTCCCGCCAGCCAAGCGTGCATTATAGTTACACAATTCCGTGTCATTGAACGCTTTTGCGCCGAAAGAAAGGACAAGGGCAGTCATCGTGGGGCATTCGCAGTAAGAATCTACAAATTTTTTTGAGTATACTTCTAGAGCAGGATTTCCCAAACTTTTGTTTCGATTGTAACCCTTAACATTCCGAAACATGAGCATGTACCCCCTCAGCATTGCGACAGATGAACAGTGAACACGTACCCCTAAAATCTCGCATGACAAAATATTTTATCATGGTTATTCATAGATATATTTAACAATAAGCATGTGATTTTGATGTATGCATAAATATTTCGAAATGACTATAATGTAACTATTCTTTATCTTACATTTCTAACCTCAAATGCACCCCTTCAGACAGGTAAATGCACACCTGGGGATACATGTACCCCAGGTTTGGAACCTCTGTTTTAAAGCGTCAGTATCGTCATTTTCGGTCTCGTGCTTTTATATTTCCCTAGCGACAGTGGGAGATGGTACCTCACAATTGGATTAGCCCAGGGCCATCGCATCAGCTAAATCCGGTTCTGGGTATACTGAAGGATTCAAGTGTACTAGATAACAGAGCTATGTTACTTCCAGAAATGAGTCAAAACCATTCTTTGACGAAGTTTGTTCTAAACGGAGAAGATGACATTCTTTCTGCTTTTGTGCTTCAATTGCCACGTTGTATCGTCCACTTGCATTATTTCTGCTGTGTAGCGAACCGCCTGATATGCTGTAGCTCGTGCGACATGTAAGAGGAGGCGAGGGGCAAACGTGACAAGCGAAGACAATCTACAAGGAGATAGCAGGTTTTAACGATTTGTAAAATATGCTATTTCTTGTCCTTCCCTTGCCCAAGTTGCAAAACATCAAATGACGGTGCTCAGCAAGTTCGGCGTTCATTTCTGTATAACTTTCTGGGTCGAGTTAAATGTGAATGAAGTTCACATATCGCAAGCGACTTCTTTCGTGGCGGTTGCTGCGTACATCCAACATTGCATTTAAAAATGTGCCCCACCTTGTGAGTTTGGCCTTCCATGCTGAAACATCCTGGCGACGGACCTGGTTCAAGAATGTTTTTTTCTAACAGACAAGGATAGTTCTTGCGTTGAAATTTCAGCACTAGCCAAAAAAGGATTTCGGATCCAGTCATATTGCTATATTGTTCCGTATTAACTGTGAAAAAGTAATGGTCGTATTTCTGATGTAAGAAAGTTGAGTGTTCTTGGACCAAATCCGACACAAATTCTTTGTCATTAGTTCTATGACGATTGCTTCTTGCCTGGAAACATTTCCAGCAATCCTCGTGTTAAGTCAGTTTTCCACAGTACTATTTTCTGTTTAAAACCTTTCGCTTGTCAGGACATGTCAATATGTTTTCATTTTTCCTGGCATTTCAATGTTGAGTTCATTCAAGTGTTCAAATATGTCGTTCATATATGCAAGTTTAGCAATCAAACGATCATCCAGATGTCAAGAGTTGCTAGAAAAATGTGAATGATCTATGTTTGACTAAACATCAAACTTCAACCACAATCTTTTACTGAACATTGTCTCAAAAAAGCAGACTCGTGTAATCAGAAGACAGAAAAACAAAATCAGACGCACGTCTCACTTTTCCTACAACGATTTGGCGTTTAAGATTTCTTGAAAAAAACTCTAAAGCTATCTTTTACACATTCAAACTTTCTGTACAATTTCTATGAACAGACAAAATCATTAGGTCATTCAGTCTTTGCGCACTCATGGTCGTTTGGGGGTACGCTTTGCGCTAAGCGTTTAGGGGGCCTCGCGGTCACGACTTTGCCCGGGGCCTGGCGTTCATCTAATCTGGCCCTGCCCAGGGTTAATGTCACTCGTTGTATAAAAAACACAAAAAAACTTTGATTCAATTAGGTTGATTACACAAACTGCACTGGAAACGTAACTCTTATTCCGTGATTTGTGCACTAATAAAGTGACTTTGTACTTTGAGTTGATGCTGTCATTGATGAAAACGAAAACCAGACCTTGTGAGACAAGAAACCTGTGAGGCGACGCTAGTACGCTAGGCGTTCATCAACACAAAATAGCAGTTACCATCTGCAGAAACAAAGAGCAGCATCAAGAACACGTAATAGCGACAACAACAAGAAGGCTCGCTCAACACTCGCTGTGAAATACGAAGGCCAACTGCCCCAAGCTGTCGTGGCAGCAATCAACGTTCCGCGATAAATAAGTCTCCCATCCGGTAAACGTACAAGGGAATATGTGGGATCCCCTTCCACAAAGCTCCACTGGATCGCAAAAGGGGTTGCCCTTATTTCGCACATGTCGACGCAGCAGCACAGTTCCGGGTGTCAATAGCCATGAAGGAAGCGCCATGCCATTAATGGATCGCCGAAGAAAACGAAACAGTCTCTCGTGGGGCGTTTCATTAGTAGACAGGCAGACGAGCAATCGGACAGCGTGAAGAGCCTTGGCCAACACCTCCTCCCATCTATCCTCGAGAAGATCACGGCCGTGCAACAACAATTGAATGGTTCGCCAAATAGTTTGGTTGAACCGTTCGCATGGCTGTTTCCAGTAGAGAGGTAATCGGTGGACGTGCTGAAGGAAATGCCGCGGGCGGAGATGTAAGTCCGCGTCTCTTGACTGATAAAAGGTGATCCCCGATCGCTGTGGACGCAGCTGGGGAAACCAAAACCGCAAAACAGAGATGACAGACAAGCAATTACAGTACTCAACTTCGTATTTCACAAGGAAAAACAAAAGGGAAACGCGAGTATTCATCTACTGCAACCAGAAGGTAGGGAAAAACACCTCTCACCGGACCACTGAAGTCGCGACTCAGGCTGTCCCACGGTCGTAAAGCCTTAATCAGAGTCTGAACTGGCGGTCTTAAAAAACGCTGCTTGATTTTAGCGCACGTTCGGCGCGATTGACAAACGGGTTTCATCTCCACGCAGGAGTGAAGCAAACTACGTTGTCGTACAGAGTGGTGAAGCCGAGCAAAACCAGGATGACCGAGTGATAAATGACATCCTTTAAGGAAATGCAGTCATTTACGTACTGCCTCAATTATAGCAATGGCTTCCTTCTCCACAGCGGAATACCGCTTTTCATAAGCACAGAGAGTTCGTGACACAAATGCAACAGGACGGCTGTCTTGTGACAACACTGCAGCCAATGCAAAGTCAGACGCATCTGTCTCGACTTCGAAGGGTACGCCGTCCTGAACAGAGCCTAGACTGGCGTTACATAGATCGTTTTTCAACGTTTTGAATGCAATCACAGATTCGTTGCTGAGGGAAATGCATTGCAGTGCAAGAGGGGACCTGCTTTTTTGGAGAAGTTAGTTATCCACTTGGCGTAATGTGAAAACAGGCCAGACATTCGTTTCAGCTCCTTTGCACAAGTCGGTTCAGGTAGGTCTAGTAGAGCTTGCAGACGTTTTGGTCTGTTTTGATTTGTTTGTTGGTCAAGCATCACCAGTTCAGTTACGCGAAATTTTGTTTTTCTTCACTGATAGTTAAGTCACACTCAGCAGCGGTGTCAAGCAGGCATTTTGAATTTATGTCATGCTCCTCAAGAGTTTCGCCAGTAACAGTTAAGTCGTCAAGGTACGCATAGACTTTCTTCAGACCGTGTCTTTTTTGATAAATTCTTGAAAAGCCAGAAAAGTCGTTGGTAACTCCAAACCGCAAGCGTTTGTACTGAAAAAGCTGACCATCACCTTCAAAGGCGGTGTAGTGCCGTTCTTCAGCTAACAGGGGCACTTGATGATACGCCAATCGAAGGTCAATAGAGCTGAACTACTTGTTTCGCGCTATTCGGTTAACCAAGTCTTCTATGTTAAGAAGCGAGTATGCGTCCAAAAAGGTAAAGCGGTTAATAGTAACAGAATAGTCTATGACCAACCTGTTCTTTTCACCTTGTTTCACAACACGAACTTGCGCCCTCCAGGCAAACCTGGCTGGTTCGATAATATCCACATCCAGTAGTCGCTGCACTTCACATCTGCTGAACTTCGTGTCTTCAGAACAATGTCATCGAGAGGGAGCAGCGATGGGTTTGCAATCCCGGAGAAGGAATTCAAATAACTGTGGAGGTTCCAAAACAGCAGCAGTGACAGCTGTGCGACCTGCATCAGGGGATTTGGCTGGTGGTAGCCATCATTAAGGCTTCTTTTTGTCCATTCATCACGAACGTAACGGACGAATGCTGTCTACAAAACGTTTGACCAACTATGACATCAGTAAAATGGTTATTCAGGATTCTGAAATTAGATCACGGATAGGTGCGGTCAAGTAGATTTAAATCTGCCGTGGTCTTTCCAAAGGATTCAACAGACATTTTCGACGAAGCCATGTCGATTGAAGACCTGTCTCCACCCACAGGTAAGTTTAATCGATCGCAAACATCAAGGTCGACGAATTTTGTTGACGCGCCAGAGTCAATGAGAACCTGCACAGGTGAGTCATTCAACGTCCCAGGTACCACGGCAGATCCTAAACACGCTGGAGCCGAAGCAAGGTAAGGTCGATGCACAGACGGGACAGGCGCAGTGACAGCAGCTGAAGCAACATCATTTGATGAACCTTTAGACCGAGAGACACGAGAGAAATTACCCCGTTTTCCAGAAATATGACAAGAGAAATTGCGAGCAGGACACAACGATCGGTTTCGGTGAGTGTCGAGACCACAGAAGAAGAACGATACAGCTTTAACAACTGAAGAGGATGATTGCCTCGCACAGGCGGCTGCACCAGAACTTCTAGCGGTCGAGTCAGATGTCATCATGGGCAACGATTGATGAGGCTGAAAGGGGCCCATGCAGCTAGAGTAGCAATGAGCTCTGTCAAGGTTATCAGCTAATTCAAAAGCTTGGTTCAAAGAGAGTTCTTCCTTCCCAAGTAAACGTTGAAGAACAGCAGAAGAAGCGAGTCCATTTGTGAAGTCACGAGTGAGTTCCTCGCGATACATGTCAGCAGTCACATCATAAAAAGCGCAGTCTTTAGCAAGGCCTTCTAGGACGTGTAAGAACTCTGAAATCGACTCACCACTAGCTTGACGACGGCTTACTAGCAAATGCTGAGCATAGACATTGTTCTTCTTTTTGACATAGCGAGCTTTCAGAATTTGAACGAGCCTACAGTATCATATGTCTCTGCTTCTTCGACGTCTGGGCAGACAGCGGGAGAAAGGCAGTTAATAATGATACGCTTTTTGTTGACTACACGAATCGTCGTCTCTTCGGAGTTCTTGCAACGTAGAAATGAAATCTTCGACTGTTTTTGCAACCAGAAGTTAAACGCGTTAGCAGCATCAGGATGCTCAGGTTCAATATGTAGCACGCGAGGACAAAATAACTGGTTATCCATTTTCACGTTATGTTGATGAAACCTGGTGGAACTCACCCGGTGTTAGTTTCCAGAGAGAAGATACAAAAATCGAATATAAAAAAAAAACAAGAAAAAGTTATAGGCTTTGAGGAATCTCTCCTGCTCCATGCTTGTAAGTAAGCGAGCCTTGAGTGAAGCACGCCCTGAGTGAATTACAGTACTTAATTGCCACAATTACAACTCTATATCGCACGGGAGAAAAAAATCACAATAACAATAACGCAGGGTGATGTTCACCCGAAACTGCTATGTCTTATCCTTTGTGGAAAAGTGCAGACGGCGATCACGAGTTGACGCGCACCATTCGATAATTTAGACAAACATCTCCAGCAACTGAAGCGTGGAGGGCGCTCCCGCGCTTGTGTAGGTATGAACCACGTGATCACCTCACTTGACCGTGACGAAAACACCCTGGGTCAGCATTCCAGATAAAACTTGGTGCAAACCGCGATCACCAAAAACAAATCAAACGTGTCGAGTTTTTCATGAATTTCACTTGCTTTCGTTTCAACTTCCAAGCACGTTACCCCGTCGTTACCAATAGCAGTAGAAAGCAAAATTTCCAGCATAGCGTCGTAATTGTGCAAAACCCATTCAAAGGATTTCGCTTTGGCAGTCCATCTCGTAGGACACAAAGGACGCAAAGCACCCCCAGTGAGGTCAAAAGTGAGTCTCATCCTTTCGAAGAAATCTCGTCGTTTTAGAGAAAACTGAATAAGGTTGGAAAGCTCCTGAATGGTATCCAGTGCGTTTCTCATCATCAGTATTTACTTTGAACAGTTTTGCGCTGCCAAGTTCAAAGAATGACGAAAGCAGTGAATAAAAATTGCATTGGAGCATTCAGATGTTATTCGTGCTTCACCTCCGGACAAGCGACCTTTCATATTACAGGCCTCATCGTATCCTTGCCCTCTGCAATCGTCCAAGTCAAGTCCTATGCGGCAAAACAGATTTTTTAATGACTTTTGTGACGTTCTCTGACTTATTGTTTCCTGTTTTATAACGACCGACCAAATCTTCATGAGGGACATATGCTCACTTGTTCTTTCAAGCAGTTGTCCGTAGCCTCGTCAATATCACGCGAAAAATACTTGTTCGCCTTCACGTCGTGCACGATACGTCTCTAAACAGAATGAGCCATGATTTCAATATATTCATTTTGCAAGTCGTGCGAGGTCCAATTGATTTCTTTTGTAACCACTTTGCTAAATAATTTGAATCTTCACACCAAAGCTTCAACGTCTCTTTGAAATTATCTTCATCGTCTTTCAGGCCCAGACCCGTCGCCAGGATTTAGCAGCAGGGGGACCCAAAAAGGGGGCCACATTATAAAATACAGTATTGTATGTATGCAGCAACCGGAGTGCCGGGCACCACTGCTTCTACAAACAAGTATATTTCGATGCTGATGAAAGGCAAGAACAAATTTCGGCTAATCGAAGTCAATTTTTGATGTTGATTTTCTTCTGAGATGTATCCAACCAGATTTTCAAAATTTTACTGCATGAAAGAAAAAATATTTACATTTCTTTTTTACTGTCTTTTGTTTCAGATATGAATCAAAGTATATCGACGTTGAAGGGAAAAATGGTGGTAGCTCAAACAACAAATCAAGAGCTCAACATACGTCTGGAGTCAAGACTGGAAGGTAATCAGTGTGTTGCGTCTAAACATCGACTCCTTTAATTGTCTCACTGATCCTGGCGACTCGGAAACATTGTCCACACGCTTCAACTCACAAAGTTCGCTATTGATGTAAACAGCCACAATGCAGTTCATGCCAGCCACGCAACGCAGTAGCTCAGCAAGTATTTCACGAGCTAAAGTTAGTCGGACAGTTATGCCGTGAAATAGTTAGTCGGACAGTCAGATAGTTAGTCAAGCAGTCAGAAATTAGTCAGGTAAACAAGTAAGTTGATCGGACAGTCAGATTTCCGATAGTCATGGCTCGTATCACACGCAACATCAAAGCACCACATCGGCCAGACTCGCTCACTCACAGCGCCACGCTCGCGATAAAAGACAACTACCAAACTACACAATTGGAATGGCAACCAATTAACACGGGAAGTCGGACGGGTTTGACACACAGGAACGAAAATACAGGGCAACGGATAATTCAACTTCGTAAGTAAAGTAATAATGAAACGATGTTGCAAATAAGATAAGGAACAAACGTTTGGCTGGCACACAGCGTGCCCCGAACGTATCGCAGCAAATACGACGAGATTTTTCATTACAATAGTGACAACCAATACATTCACTTCAAGTCAAGTTCTCGTCAACAGCTGTAAAAGTACGACAAACGATAAGCAATGCACACGCTCCTTTCAACTCATGCCTTGCATATTGAACAGCAAGGTACTACATCGCTAGAAACTGTTGCGCGACTTGTAGACACATGCTAAGCGGTGACCATGGCGAAACAATAAACGGACAAGACGTAAATAATAACGGAAACTGAGAAGATTGAGAAATGAGAAACAAAACAATTTCTCGATCACTATGTTCGGGCACGTTGCTAATAGAAAAAAAATTATATGTTTAGTTTCGGCGTCAATGTAAAGCAAGTTATTGAAGCTATGCGAGAAACTCGAGGTCTACCTCACCACACTATAATGCTCAACGTGGATGCAGCGGTCGCGAAGGTCTAGGCGTTAATCGTTCGATTTTAGACGACACAGTTTGCCTACATCAGGTAAGAAGCGGCCATGAGTTGTGCGAACCAATACTCTTCGCACTATTCCATTTGATCAATACATCAGCTGGCAGTGGTGGGGTAATACAACATGAGAGCAATGCCATAGGGGTGAGCGCTGCAAGATTGTCCGGCGAATCACTGACTGGCGTTATAGGTCGATTATTCAAAATCCGTTCCACTTCTACCATGAAAGTGTGCGGTGATTCCTCATCCAGAACTCGGCCACGCAACAACAATTGCAGAATCTTCTTTGCTGATTTTACGAGCGCTTCCCAAGCGCCCCTCTCGAAGGAGACAAAGGAGGATTGATGCCATTGCAATCCATTGCGAAATAAACGACAGCTTGAACGCCCGAATAGCTGACAATCCCATGGTAGCGTCGCACAATTAAGTTAGTCACGTGGTGTCTAGGTGGTAGAATGACCGGGTGTTTTCCTTCCCCGGGAAAATCAGCGTGTTGCAAGCGTCCGCCAACTCGAAGTACACCGCACAACATGATTGGTCTCAGCTTACGCGGAGAGCTTGGTGAAGTCTTTCCTAGTCTGGATCCATACCTTCTTACGTTGGGAAAGGCTTCATGATTTTTCAGTTTCCTTGTAATGTCTTAGAACGCTTCTTTCTCGACAGGTTTCACTACTTCTGTAAACGCTTGATTGATTTCTTCACACGAGATAAAATCTTTGCCCGGAAACTCTGGCTGATGTCCAGCTTTGTGTAAGAGCTTCGCTTTGCAAAAGGTTTTGAACCTCAACCACCACGCGATGACGTTTAGTAGCTTGGTCCACGAAGAAAAACACGTGACAAGGTAATGAAGAAAGCACTTTGCCTCTTCAGCAACAACAGTGTTAGCATTTCTCTTTATCTCCCGGTCATCATTTGCTACCGAAG
>Ga0210059_1011532_pt1 | contig 13495 bp, 11 predicted proteins | sample Ectturendosymbi2_FD_188042 | JGI IMG/M metagenome (GOLD analysis project Ga0210059, IMG submission 188042) | Ecteinascidia turbinata endosymbiont from Florida, USA - Sample 2 (SPAdes) (version 2) | ecosystem: Host-associated > Tunicates > Ascidians > Unclassified | place: Key West, Florida...
GCGGCAATGTCGATTAAAGATCACTTAATAAAATTAACAATGTGGTGACAGGGGGCCCAAAAACTTCGAAATGACCGGCCAGGGGGGCGGCCGCCCCCCTGCCTCAACGACTGAAAAAAAGGATTTCTACCCATCCTCCAACTCAACAATGGTACCACGATGCTTAGTCGATGAGATGCCAGAAACATCTCTAGGGAATATCGTTTGGCTTCCTCAACCAGTTCGTGCTCATTCCCTGTGAGTAAATATGGCCGTAGTCAGAGTCAAAATTTTTACTGAGGCGAATATGTTAATTACGTACCCCCTTAGGTATGTTTCATGCAGCTTACGGAGACCTAACATCCTGCCCTTGTTCAATCTAAGCTGGTGGTTCCAACACAGTGTAGCTGCACTGCTGTTCTTTTTAAAACAGCCACACAATAATATATGATTTGAATTAGCATTGCAAAAATGTTTTGTTGCAATATTACAGAAAAATCACCGAGGCAAGTGCCTCATTTGCCTCAATGTAGCTACGGCCCAGGTAAAGCAACGCTGCAGTTTTCAGTGGCTAGCTGATGGCGAGATTGCCGTTCGCACATGACGCGTGACTTTCAAGTCTCGCAGAGTAGAAACCAGTGGCGCATAAAGGATATGACAGGCATGGCTCGTGCCGCGGGCGCCACTTTGACGAGGCCGTGTGACGGCGTGATTGCGCCACATATAACTTTGAAGTCGTAGCAGCAGCAATAGATTGGACCCAGTCGAGTGGAGAAAACTCTATTATTGCTGTTGCGTAGAGGTTCGACTACCTCTTTTGATGGCTCAGGGCAACGCAGCATTGTGGCTGCAGCAAATGGCTCCCAACGTGTCGGTGGTTGGAATCCAAAAGGGAGTAATGTGACGGTGTTTGAGGGGAGGCGAGCGAGAAACTTGCCTCGGACCCCCCTCGAAGTGTTTCGCGTGTAAATTTTTCTCATTTTTGGTGAAAAAGGACATGTGTGAGCAAAAAGGACATGTGTGAGCAGATGTAAAACTGTAGTCACAAACCACTCACGTAAGATGTTTCGAAGTCATGTACCGTAAACAAATAGGCAGCAGAACGCAATTCAAATGAAAAAAAATCACATCTAAAAAATACCAAATCGAGCTTTACGCGATACAAACGCTGACAAAACTACTGTATTGGTCAGTCACCTAAGAAACAATTATTCTTTTATTGTAGGATTCTTCTGCTAGCCCTACACCTAGCTCTTATACGCAGTACAACCTTCCTTTGATCAGGTGCAATGACTTAACTAGAGGTTTGAGCCAGGGGGAAACTTAGCTGAAGGGAGCCCACTGGCTACCAATAATTGAGAAACAATAGCAAATCCGGTATTGAACGACTGTACAAAAACCCGAAATCACCGGAAAACATTCCGAAAAACGAAATAAACAACAATCTACTGAAATCAAAAGAATAGTAAATACCAAAATAGAAGCTAGGTGGGGGCCGGGGCCCGGTTTTACATTTAGCTTGGCAGGGGGGGGCGATTCGCACCCCTGCCACCCGTCAGTTATGCCATGGATCAGGTGCATTTCAAACATGAACAGCCACAAGTTTTATGATAGAGTAATGCATAACAATTGGTACGATTCAGCAAACATAGGACACAGCCAGCGTGCTTCTGAGTATATCGACACAATAGTTGGTATGCGGCTTGACCAACCGTCGTATTGAGATTCATGGAAACTCATTGGAAGACTCTAGCGTTATCACCACGAAAGTTGATCAAAACTAAATGCGTGAATAATAATTGAGACATAAATTTTTGACGAAGTTTAATCTAAATGATCATGTAGCGGCCATTGACTGTGCGTACCACAGTTTGTTGGAGGACCCCTTGGATCCTGAAGCCCGAGGCTTAAGCTCATATAGCCTATAGGTAAATCCGGCCCTGAATATAAGTCTGAATGAACGTCCGATATCAGTAGCTCGAGAGAACGAGAAAAAGGATCACTAGCATCCAGGGCCAAGTCATCGTGCAGCTTACCGATTTTATCGGTCAACGGTCATTTTCTCGTTTTTTGTTAGTGGAAGCGATAGGTGTGGAAGAGGAACCGGGTGACGAGATAGCCGTTTTCACATTCTGCTTACGACTCAAACAAGAACAGAGGGGCTCGACAAGGAGTGGCATGGATATGGTTTATTTGCAACAAGACAAACCGCGCTGAGCATGAGCAGAATACATGGCGAAAGTTAGACTAGAGTTGTGTCAAATCACAGTCGGTGGGAAGAACATCTAAGTGGTTGCTTTCACTTTTCGCTCAAGGTTTTAAAAATGTTTAAAATTTCGTGTTATCCTGATAACTGCCAATCAAGACAATCCGGCATGTGGCGCCCTTTGGGTAACACACCGGAATTTGCTACCAGGTCCGTCTAAAGGAATTTTTCCAGGGGTGACCAATATAATTTTTTCATAGGGGGTCCAATTTTACCAACTCCGAAACTAAGAGAAAAACATATTTCTACTGAAACGCAAATAGCAAACTACGAAATTTCAAAATTCAAGGGGGTTAAGATCCCCTGACCCCCTTCTGAGGCCCATGGGGAGACATTGCTTAAATACGATTGTACGACCACTAAGCGACTCCCGGCATCGCTTCGATGACATCGCAGTCCTGTCGCCATGGGGGGGCGGGCTTAAACCCCCAAACAAAGCTCCAATCTCCCCCACATTGAAATATGACACACTATAAATCAGTGGAATTTTTGTCAAATTTGGATGTCAAGCCCCCCCCCCCTGCAAAAACGTAAGCCCCCGTATTGACGACATTCTGGCGACGGTTTTGTGACATCAGGGAGTGCAATGAAAGCACGTTGCTCAACAACAAGTCCTTAACAAGCGCACAGGTAGCAAAATATATAATAATGGTTTATAAGTGCAAGCGCTGCGAAAGCCGAACAAAATCAAGCATGAAACTGCGTCCTTTCTAAAATCACATGGGTCTGGAGATTTTGCTAAATAAACTCGAAAAAGAGCAGTTTGGCGGAAAAACACTTTCGACGTTTTGTTTCTCAACACGGGCAGAGTCCACTCCCTAAAGTATGAAGTTCGTGAAATGCTTCGCCCTGATTTCGCCCAAATTTACAAGAAGGGAAAGATTAAATTCGCTCTCGTACTTGTTGCTTTGACCCAAACTCGATTCCTCAAAGCGGAAGTCCCGTAACAATCCTGTCGTCGCATTTCCTTGAATCGCAAATTCACAAACGACGTGCGCAGCGACGTCATCAGTAGTCTGGTGGGTAATTCTTCACCAGTCGAGATGAAGCGACACGCCTGCTGTTATCGCAATCACAATCAGGTTTGCGTGCATTCCTAGGATGCCGCAACTTTATGGGAGATTTCCAACGCTAGGTCAGATTCAGCACGGGTAAAATTGATGCCTATATAACAAACGCATGGTTTGAACACAGTACGGCGCTTCCTCTATGACGTCAGCGACTTCATTCTAAATTATTGGTTTAAAGAACAAACCGCGAAAAAACGACTGAAGATTTTGGTCAATATGTTTCAGCGCCGCGCGTGACCGGATGTTCACGTTTGTCCGGTGCAAGACGCGGATTAGGATACGAGAGAGTTTTCCATCACCATGACGACGGTGGTCCTACTAACCGTTCGTAACCGACGAACAACTCTACCACAGATGGCCTGTCAAGCAGGCGTGTGGAGTCAGAGTCGCAAGGAGTCGGAGGTTTTGGGGTCGAGTCGGATTCCTAAGAACACTAGGAGTCGGATTTTCTGTCCGACTCCAAAAGTCCAACTGGATCATTTTTTATATCACACTCAAAAGTCGGGAATTCCTGTTGAAATGGTACAATTCGTTTTGAAACTTTTGTTGAAACAGAATTCTTGCTGTGCGCCACGATTTCCATTCAGTGCTAGTTGCTACAAAATTCTTGACAGTCACATTTCGTTCACTTTATGTTGAGGAGTCGGAAATTTTGGAAAGGTCCGAGCTGGGGTCGGACATGTTACCTCCGACCCCGCAACCTTGCTGCCAACGGCAGAAGCGCGACGGGTAAATGCAGCGCAAGCGGGAAAGAAAAGACTAGGATTGCGGTTTCATGCGCAAGCAAGCACAGATCGTCGTCACCTGGCGAAATCGTCGGCACTGAAGAGCATTTCGACGACGATTTCGCCACGCGCACCGCGCGGTGGCAACAGAGCGACAGGCAGCCCGCAACGGACGGGCGTCATCGTACAAGTCCCGCCGCCCTCCGCGCAGTAGTAGAGGTTGCTCTCGAACACGACCTCAACGCGAACTTGACCGACCTCCTCATCGCCGCCGCCGCCGCCGCTTTCCAGCAACGCTACCGGGGCGAGATCACGAAGCGGGATTGTGACGTCACAGCGCGGCGGCTGGTCGTCGCGAAAGCCGCCGGTGCTTAGAAGTAACGGGGAGGTCGGGTTCGTTTCGCCGACGAAGTGAAGCGACGCTTGCCATGACGACGGCGCGTCGGCGGTGAGATGCAGGTCGTGAACTTTGAACTCGATGCGCAGCGTCTGATTGGCCGACACTTCCACGGGGTCGAGGGTCCTGCAGACAGCGCGACTTTTGGCGGCCAACGGTTTGTAGACGGGGGGTCCGGCGGGCACCGCGTCCATCTGGTCGTGGCCTTTGGTCTTGTCGCGGGGGTGCACGTTGAGCTGGGTTTTCAACAGAAGGAAATTTAGAAAGAATCGAGAAAGTTCTGCGCGGTCTGAAATACTCGTTTGCTTCATCGACAGAAACAATAAAAACAGGATCTCAGATTGGGCTTTTTTCGGTCACTGACCGATGTTTTATTTAAATGACCGAAAAAAATTAAGTTCAATTAATTCGGTCATAACGCCTTTATCCAGTCATTAAAAAATATCTGAAAAGGAAAAAAAAAAAAAAGACAGACGCCCAAGCTATTTCGGACAAATTACTGAAACGAAAAAGCACCAACAGCCAGACCAGCACGATTTTGTATATAAACCTTTTCTTGCTAGAAACAAACCACCAACGGGAAGACAGACAGATCCATTTTTCAATTTCAACGCTCCACACAAACCACAACCGCTTTGAGCTCAACCGTAAAAAGCGGCGCGAATTTTTAAGCCTTAAAAAGAAAAGGAGTAGTAGTCCATGTTTTAAATCCAGTATTATCCCAACATGGAGGTGGCCGGATTAACCTAATGACTTGCAATTAATTTCAGTCCTTCTCTCCATTTTAATCGATTCAAAGCGTCGTCTTCACTCATACCAAAAGAATGCTGCAAAATCAAACCTCGCTAATGACGCCTCTGGCAAGATCGACGGTCACAATGCGATGATTGTTCGTGTCGGCCACGTACAGCACATCGTTTTCCGGATCCACAGAAAGGCCACCGGGCTCGTTCAGAGTCACTGGGCCAAATCCGACCGGATATTGCGTGCGGAGGTGATCCGGCATTTCCACCGGGTCCGGGCTGAGAAGCGTGTAGCAGGTTTTCTTGTCGGGGTCGACGACTTTTACCTGCAGGAGCAAGTGCTTTAATGTGATCCGCTTTATTGCGGCCAGTGGCTCTAAGTGATCCGTTTTAATGAGACCAGCGGCTCTAATTCAGTGGTCACCAACCTTCTCAAACTGACAGCTACTTCCTTGGTAGCGATTAATGTGAAGGCTACCAGTTTGTTACACATGCAGTTTTGATATTGAAAAATTGCTTAATTTGTCTTTAATTGTGTTATCATTAATGAAATTAATGATTTTCATCTGTGTAAAGACGCTGATTGATTGCGTCAATGCTATTTTGAGAAAAGGTTCGCGGGCGACCCACGGGGTCCGTGTTGGCAACATGGTGCCAACATGGTGCCTGGCCCGTAGGCACCATGTTGGTAATCCCTGCGCTCTAATTTGATCCGTTCTAATGCGATCCGTTTTAATGCAGTCAGTACGGCAGAATTTCGTTTTGGAAATTTTGAAACGCAAATGCCTGCAAGGGTCTCGACGAAAAATACAAAACTACTGGCCTGCTGAGAGCAACTGGAGGTGTTTGCACACTCTTGCCAGCAACCTCCCCAACGTCGTTTCAACGTTGACGTAACGTGCGTCGTAACCAGCGCCACCAGATGCTCAGCTAGCTTCGCACAATGACGTTGCGACAACGTTATTTACGGCGGAATCGTCGCGTTGGCAACGATCCGCTCCTCCTCTACCTTGTGGTTGTAGGAGTCGGCCACGTACAACCTCCCACGTCTCGAATCCCAGGCGACGCCCAGCGGGTGTTGGAGCTTGACGTTGCGCGCCTTGCCGTCGACGTCACCGAAGGCGAACAGGTTCTGGGAGAAAGTGCATCGTTTGAAATCGCCGCCGCGCTGGGTTCGACGCAAGCGCGAGAGCCTGGTCGTTTTCTGTTTGCTGCGCGAGAATTTCGATGGAAAACTTGGTCGGGCGTCGTACGAGACTAATGTTGACGACATTCTGTTGTAATTCTTTGATTTTCAGACGACGGGTCGGTTTTGCTGATTATTACCTTTTTTGGAGAAATGAACGAGGTGAAATGAAAAAGTTCGAAATCTGAAAATGAGTTGGTGAAATGTATCAGATAAAACTAAAATCGTTGTGAAACAACGACTTGCACCAGTCCGCTGCGAACAGTGCTGGTTTCAAAGAGGTTAAAATCCGGCACCAGGCACAAACGACAGTACATTCATTGTTAAGTACAAAAGACAAGAATCGAAAACGATTTGAAGCTGGAAACAAAAAAACAGTCAATCTTCGCAAAATAAGCTGTCGTCCGATGACGTAAACCACGCGCCAGGTCACTCCAGTACCGTCGGATCAAAGTGACCGCCGACCACCGCTTCTACGGAGCCCTTCGCCAAGTCGACCTTCCTTATCGTGCTGCTCTCGCTGTCTGCGACGAAGAACCTTCTCGAAGCGGCGTCGATCGCCAGACCCGAGGGCTGAGCCAAGCCCGCCTGTTGATGTACAGGATGCGTGCAAGGAAAAGGGGCAGTTTCTATCCTTAAGAGAATAAGGGCAGCGTCGCCGACACTCTTAAGATTAACAGGAAGAGTACATAGGATCGCGACTGTGGTCGAAAGACCGGAGATGTTCGCTAAACAACCTGGAAAGTTTAGGTATCGAGCATTCGCTTGTGTGCAGACAATGAACCAGTACTGAAATAGTTTCGAGGGGTTGAAACTTCATAAACGCGGCACACAACGGAATTCAGATAGCGGTGGTGATGCTGCATCGCTGCACAGAAGTACTGACTCTTGACAGAAAGCTTTATTGAACGTTTTTTCCAAATCATAGTGTGTTTCATGTATTGTTTCGAAAGTTTAGTTCCCACAGATTATCTTTGCTTGTTTGATTCAACGGTCTGACTTTAGAACTTTCTCATTTTTCAAGCTATACTTCAATCAGCCATAGCAAAGCAAACGTTGCATTGTTTGGCACTTCGGCGCGGTACGTAAAAACAATTGCATCACGCTTCGGCACGATTTGTAAAAACATTTGTGTCAGGCTTCGACACGGTTCGTAAAAACATTTGTATCGCGCTTCGTCACAGTTCGTATCAACATTACCTTGTGAGGATAGGAATTGTTCGCGTTCTCCTCGCGACCGCTGCCCACGAACCGAATACACGTGCCCATCGCGTACTCCGAACCTGCGTCAAACGGCACGTGACAAGTGTGCACTGGAGCGCGACATTGCACGAGGACAGTCAGAGCCAGGCACCTCACCTTTCTGCCAGTCGGCGTCCTGGAGAAAAAGCGCCCACAACTGATGCGTTCCGGAAACGGCGATGTAGAGGATGCTTTCCGCGTCAGGGCAACGCGGACTGCCTCCGATCTGAAAAGAAAGAAAGAAAACTGTGCTTGGCACAGGGGTCGGTCCATTGATGTGATTCGTAACACGCAAGTGCAAAAGCCGATCTCGAAAGCGCGACCGGTCCTGAATACAACGCTTTGAAGCAGTGCTTCTCAATCTTTTCGCTGAAGGGAGCCCCAACCCAGGCCTGCGGCTTTGTTAGAGGGCGCACTAAAGAAATTTTAACACAAGTCGATTGACACGATTTGCTTCATAGTAGAGCGTAGTCTGTTACACAAAATATTTTTAGAGGTGTTACTGAAAGACTGCTAAGAGCCGCACAAAGGGTGCTTGGGAGCTGCATGCGGCTCTTAGAACAGTGGTTGAGAACCACTGCTTCAAAGTCTCAAACATCCGAAAAACGCCCAAGCTTAACTTACAGTAGAATACAGTATCGAAAAGATCCACCTTCAGTGGCCTAACAAGCACAGTTCCCTCTAAGAAAATTCTACGCTGAGCAAATGTTGCTTTTGTTGCGCACTAAGGGCATGCAATTGGGCGACCATGCAGACACAAAATCAGTGAAGTGCTCCAAGCGTTGAAACGACTACGCGATATATATATATATATACGATATTAAAACTGAATTGTTGGAAGTGCGCGAGAACGAGATTTCGCTGCGCAAATGGTCTGGTGGTATTGCGCGATTGTGAACACTGCTCACAAGTGCACGTTGTTGCCTGTCCCATTGCCAAGACCTCTCAGAAAGAAGCAATTTTGAAACCACATCCTCGGAAACAAACTGAACACAGTTTTGTGACAAAAAATCAATATGTGTCGTATTGGAAAGTTAATATCTTACTAGCACCGACTTCGGACAAACAGCTGAACAAACACTAAGATGGATCGGAAAGACTCGGCTGCGCTTGTTGAATCGGCTCATCGCAACAAACGTAAAATACCTCCACGTCCCACGGTGAGCTCAGTGGTTGACTGACACCTTCTGCTCCGCCTTCCAGGTCATTGCCTTGTACTCCAGTCCCGGCAACTGTTACCACCCTTCTGACCGTGAGGTCGATCTTTAAAGATGTGTGGTTCGACTAATGGAAGCATTGCGTTGCGAATTTAACACCTCAGACGAACTGACTGTGCAATCGCATCCAAACAAAACCAATCTCACCTCAGGTAACGGGAAGCTTTTGGTATGATTTATGAAGCAGGAAACCAAATGCGGTTGAATGCATTAAACAAATAAACTGTTTTCCGGCCGGAATTTCACAGTTTTTGTTGACGTGAAAAGACGAAGAACGGGCTCACACCTTAGAGTTGCGACTTATATGAAAACTTACTTCGGAAAAGAAAGCCCTTCGGAAAAACTAACTTCGGAAAACCCTTCGAAAAAATCGGAAAAGCAAAACTCTACGCCAATCGATTGTAGGCTACGTGAGCTGGCACAACAGAAGGCACACCTTGCGTATGCAGTGGTTTTCACAGTCTGCGACATACAGTGAATTGGTGCTGTTCCACGCGACGCCTTGCGGCGAGTTAAACTGAGCTGTCGCGAAGTCGCCGTCTTTCAAGCCAGGCACACCACTCCCGACGACGTCGTCGACTTGACCGTCGGTGGTGCACAAGAGTACGCGGTGATTCCCCGTGTCTGATACAGCCAGGTGGGCATCTGTGAACAGCACCTGCTTTTGTGTTACCGACGCCCCCTTGAACAAACGGGTGACCATAAATCGAGACGAACGTCTTATCTCCAGAGCTCGACCGACAAGAGTTTTTGTGTCGATATTTCTAAATGCCGATAAGCGATATTTTTGCATTATCTGAGCACCACAACTAAAAAAACATCACAACGCATATTAAACCATCACGCAGGAAAATGGGATCAGCTCACAACTGAAGAAATACACGAAGGTGTTTGCTTTCGGGAAAATAATCATGTATTTCTATTTAAGTTGTAGTTGAGAAAGTTTAGAGGAAATAAACCGAAGATGGAATAATAACTTGGGATTGCCGACATTCCGTGCAAAACTATAGTGACTTTCATGAGCAAACATTGTCGATACACATCGGCGAGTTTGCGCCAATATGACGCATCGGCATCATCGCTATATCGGCCGATTTATAGCGGCATTGCGATGTTTCGGTTCAGCTCCACATGCCCAAATCTCTCTGTGGGTATCGAGTAAACAAAAAATACAGGAAGCGAGCGGTCACAGGTAACTGAAAAATCGAATGCGCGGCAAGTAGGTTCAGATCTCGAAATGGTGCATGGCGCGATTACCCTCGGCAAAGGGAAGATTGTTTGCACCACAGTATCGAAAAGCGTCGTGTGCAGCGAATACACGCTTCGGGCTTTTGATGTCAACAAACCTGCCGTACGATTTACCATCTCACGCATGAACACTGCGACATTTCTCCCGGCCAGAGTTATTAAAACATGCATCCAGTGTTTCATGAGGCGTTTTGAGAGACAGAATTGTTGCCTCACAATTAACCAACGGTCTCTCAAAATACAGTGGAAACTCGCTTTATTATCACCATAACTACACACTAAAACCTTGCTTTACGACCACCTCGGTATTCCAACAAAATGGCTGCGGTTTCTCAAAATATCTTTGCAGTCAGCAAGGTCAAACCTTTGAAAAAAATCTGCACACATCACTACCGGATGGCACTATTTCAAAGGCTTATTTTCAATAGGGTGCCGCCTGAATGCAACGGTTTCGCCCGAACACACAGCGCATCAATTTTGAAATGTCTTCCGAAAGTTAAAGCTACAAAACGTTGGGTGACGTCTCAGATGAGTTTTGCTGTCATAAGGAGTGCAAAATAAGTACAAAAATATCCGCTGCCTATTGTTTTTCAAACGATGTTAACACGTTTTGTTCCCACTGCAGATCATTAGCTTCGCGCTTCGGTGCGGTTCGTAAAAACATTCATTTTGCGCTTCGGTGCGGTTCGTAAAACAATTTTCGTTCCCATTTCAGATCCCTAACCTGTCTCCAGTGCGTTACTGGATGAAAATAGAACGGGCTGCGTTTTGACAAACAGTTTTTTGAACAAAATGTCAATTTTCCGCAGGTCAGACTTGCAAACGGTTGCCCTGTAAACAAATACAGTCTACAAAAAATAGCTAAAATATAAACAAAAAACACGTGCGTGTTCATTTTTGTGTTAAAACCTGTTCACTTTGTTATAAATAACAAGCGCACGCACATGATGAAAAAATATTAAAAATGACAACTACTCAGGCAAGTACTTACCGCTTTTATCAACCGCAACCTTTCCTGGAAAACTTAGGAATGTAGATGTGACGTTATCTCCAGCATTCTCTGTTGCAACACCAAGTGGTAACTGCTGAGAACTCAAAAGATTCAAGGAGCCATAAAATTGTATTGCCTCCTCAATAAAAAGTTCGAACAGCTCGTTGTAACTTTCACCAGGTAAGCACAATATTATCTGCAAATTGGTTTCAGTCCATAGTAAATCTTATTGCCAAACAACTGCAGTACTGCGAACAACGTTCTTAATATATTATTGTTATTATTCTGGAATATGTACTGAATACAACGTCACGATCGACCGCTCATAAAATGAGGACACCCTCATTCATGAACTCTGCATGAACTACACAAGCTGCTTGAGCCTGGTTCAAGTCACGTGGGATAAATTTCTAAAATCAAAAGAAGCCATTGAAACCAACAACTATGTGAATATTTTAAGAACTCTGCAGGGTCACAGTTGACATTTGCCACAGCAGAAATTTGCGCTTTGAAGCAGCAAATGCTGAAGTTGCATAATGTTTGGGTTTTAGCATTAATCCAAGTAAACTGATATAGTCAGGCACCACATTTCAACATGTAAGAAAGCATGTCTGTTAATATAAACTAAAAACCAACTGATGAACATGCACAACTAATTTTTAAAATTCTTACTGCAGTTGAAATACATATTTCATTGCTTTGAAATTAAAGCTAAAACCTTGTTTTTGCGACCTAAAACTATTCTATTATGTGAGTTTTATATCAGTTAGTCCAAGAAGCAAGGAGAGCTGAAATATCTACAATTTCATTACTAATCAAAAAATAAGTATGCACTTTTAAGCATTAAATAGCAGCATCACCTCTAAATGGGGATTGACCACAACCAATGTTGGCCAGCATGAAATATTCAAAGCATTCCACACTTCAAGGTCGCTGTCATTCAATACGGGATGTGAGATACTATAGCGATTTAATGCTTTTTGAATGTTCCAGGTTTCCTGCAATTAACATATTGATTTAAGCCACATAGAAGCAGGTATGCAAAAAACAACAGTAAGACACCCAAGAAAAAAATTATTCAAAGAATCAAGCGGAAGCAAGAGATGATCATGGCTCAATACTCAATTTAGTGCAGTCAAATTTGGATGTTTTTGTCTATAATCTTGGCAACTGCTGTTTTCAACTTTTCACATGTAAAAAAAGTTTCCTATACAGCATTTGCAATGTCTCCTTCTCACACACATGTGGTGAAAATTACCTGGTGAGTTTGACAATATCAGTCCAAAACTCACCTGATGTCTGATAAGATTTGGTTTTCAGTGATCACTTCAGTTTCTGTTTTTACTTCAGATGTAAGCCATATGAGAACAAATATTATGTTTCATGGTAGCGAAACATTTTGCTTGATTTCTCAGATTTTTGTCCGAAGCAAGAAAGAAGCGTTGAGTTATTGCAAATGAGCAAGAAACAATGAAAGTTGATATGAATTTGAACATGATAAACAGTAGTAGGGCTGAAGCCTATCATATCACACAACTATCATACCACCTTTTTGAGGGTATACACATGACCAGGCTGAAAAAATTTCAGTCGCCAACAGCAAAAAGGGTTTGGAATTAACCTTGCATAGCTATTGTACTGGATCCAAAACATATCATCACCGATTTTTGTTTTAAAAAATGTTATAGCTTATTCTGTGAGATTACAAGAGAATTTTTAAAACTCTTCAAAAATATACCTGTTTTTTTACCAACTTTTCCCTGATTTTTTGCAAACTTACAAGGTTTGGGGATTCAACTGCAGCACCATACCCTACATCCATGACTTCAGGTCTCATCTTTAATACTGTTACATTTTCTGCTCCAATGCAGAAATTAGACATTATGTGATGTGTGGTTGACAGCAGGGTTACAGAGTCAGAGATTTTGGGTGGAGTAGGAGTCAGAATTGAATTTTTTCTCTGACTCCAACTCCATAAGTCTAATCGAATAATTTTTTACATTGCAATCAAGTTAGGAACCCTAATTCGTGGCTGTTGAAATGGTACAATTTCTGTTTAAACTTTAATTGAAACAGGGAATTGTTGATGTATACCACAATTTCCACTGATTGCTAGTTGCTACAAGATTGTTGACAGCCAAACTTCATTCATGTTACGCTAAGGAATTAGATTGGGGGTCAGTGTCGGACATTTTGGGAAGGTCAGAGTCAGACATTTTACCTCCGACTCTGCAACCCTGGTTGACAGTTTATTATAAGCTGTTTAAAATTTTGTTGGTTTTGCATGGATTTCACAACAATTTATTAACACTTTGAGAGCCGGGTTAATTCAAGCGGTTCGCAAAAAGCAGCCGTTTCGAACGTGGCTTTGCGGATGAATATCTCCGCTCCTGTTCGCTCTAGCGACTCGGCGAAAATCTCAAAAAACGTG
>Ga0210059_1011533_pt1 | contig 13494 bp, 7 predicted proteins | sample Ectturendosymbi2_FD_188042 | JGI IMG/M metagenome (GOLD analysis project Ga0210059, IMG submission 188042) | Ecteinascidia turbinata endosymbiont from Florida, USA - Sample 2 (SPAdes) (version 2) | ecosystem: Host-associated > Tunicates > Ascidians > Unclassified | place: Key West, Florida...
CTCCCAACCAAAAAATTTTCGAGTGCAGACTAGAAGACTTGCCGCATCTTTTGAGACTTTTACCAGGTCTGTAGAGTGTACCGGACCGGAGAAATTCCCGCGCAAAGCCACGTGCATTTAGGCGTTTTTTTTCGAAAATCCTTGAAACCACCCGGGTGCCAAAGTGTTAAGTTCAATAAATTTTACTTTTCATGGAAAACACTACAAACAAGTTTTTGGAACAGTGATTAGTTCTCCCATTTCATCAGTAGTTGCAGACCTAGTTATGGGAGACGTCAGAAAATGCGCTTTGAAAACCTTTGTAGACCATCCACGTTTGTGGAAAAGCTATGTAGATGATACTACATAGCTTGTAGATGATTTGTGATCACTGAAAAATAAAACTTGTCCGATGTCCGAGTTTTTCACTCGTGTGAACACAATAGAGAGCTTCGTGCAACTAATTATGGAACAAAAAAGAATGTTTTCTGTTTTTGGGCTTATTGATCAAATGCTCATTAAATCGCCACTGATTGTCACCACTGATGTTGTTTTGCTCACTATTGGACGATTGAATATTATGTAGGATAGGCGTGGTTGGCGAGAAATGTGGTCTCACAATACTTGTTTTGGTAAATGCTCAATCCATTATGCATATAGTGTTTCAGCTTTATGTTCTCAGGTTTGATTTGCTGTAGTTATTAATGTACATATCAATACGCCATCCCCAAAGTTACACAACCAATTTTTTAAAATTTCGGAGCAGAGTGCATAAATATGCTTCTGGGTTAACCTCAACACATAAGGCTGAATTATTATGCAGTTGCAAACGCAGAAGATAAGTCAAACAAAAGTCAAAATTTTACGTTTTTACGTCAAAAAATTGGTTGCCCTACTCATGTTGAACTGTTACCTCAAATGGATGATGCAAAACAAAAAGAAGAAACAACACAACGGATGTTCTGAGTTTATGTCTAAAGGTATTTTACCAACACAACTGACTTGGGAGGGTCTTTAAAACGAATCATGGAGAAACATTCAACAAACTAGCTTCGAGCCTATAGTATAGGGGTGGCCAAATTTGCAGCTCTTCGAACTTTTGCATGTGGCTCTTTGAGCTTGCCGAAAAATTATATAATTGTTTTTCATTTTTCATTTCTATTGCAAAGTGCAGAATTATTGTAAACTGGTAGCCCAAACTGTGGTAGTTTGCGTGCCATACAGTACTATGTTTGCAAGTCGTTCCAAAAAGACTTATGTCACATAAATGTAGAATGCAAATAAATTTGTGTTTTTAGATTTTTATGGTTTGGCTCTTTGTAACTTCGGTTTTGCGATGCAGCTCATACAAAGAGTAGGTTTGGCCACCCCCGCTGCAGTACATTTAAACCACGCACAATCCTATCTTCAGGAAAAGATATCGTACCCGTCAGCAAATGTCGAGGTGTAGTCTATGAAATCTCAAGTGGGGAATGTTAACACAAATACATTGGACAAACGAAGTGAAGCTTGAGCACTTGAAAGAACACCACTGGGACACTTTGCCTAAAAATATTCTTAAAAACTTCAGAAAAAACAGCTTTAATGAAACATGCAGCCAGGGATTGTGCCCACATTTACATCACGTAAATAGCTAACACAGCTCATTTTTTTAAATCCTTGTATATCCATTTAAAAACTGACACAATGAATGATAAAAGTGCAAACTTCACAGCTATTTATCATAATATCTTGAAACATGGATGAACTTTATACTTTACTGGACATCCTTGAGTTTGTCTTCTTGTTGACTGGTTTAGTGGTTGTTGATATGCAAGCGTACCAGTTACCACTCAGTTGATCCTATTATTGATCGCTATTTACCGCATACATTCACACTATTTCTTGCTTTACTTCAAATAGTAAGTTTTTATGCATTTTTCTGTGCAGGTTTTACGCTCCTTTATTACGTTGTTATATACTGTCACCTCCTGGCATTTTTATTTTACACTTCTTATCTTCACTGTTGCATGCTATCACTAATTTCCTATAGCGTGATGGTCAGCATTTACGCTTTTTGTCTTTGCCTACGTCACACTGCTCACTGTTTTTTATTGTTAAATTGCATGTTATGTGGTTAAAAATATTACCCCGAAGAAGCCTATTTGCATCGGTGGGTGAAATGTCCGCTAAATAATAAAAATAATCGGCAGAGAAGAACAAACCTACCTGCTTTCAAAATACTGTTGCTCACTTTAAGTATAAAATTTTGCCCCCCCCCAAAATTTGGGCTGGCTACAAACTTATAAAACTGTGACCAAGATGGTGGTGAAAAAAGTCATTCCTTTGTGTGAGGCTGGTTTTGAAAGTTTGGTGAAAATCACATCAAAATATTGAAATACAATGGATGCAAGACAAGACATTAAACTAGCTTTGTCCAAAATCAAGTCTAGAATATCAAAGCTGGTAGAACTTTGCTAATAGTAACATGAATAAAAGACTTGTGCACTGCCTTCTTGTGTAGCCCATCTGTTGTTTTATCCATTGTTTACAGTATTCAAGTGCACACAAAAAATAAACAAATGACTTAGGGCAGTGGTTCCCAACCGGGGAGGAATTTCATGAGTTCAGGGGAGGAATTTCCACTTTGCAGTTAAGTTACCTATTCAGTGTACGGTAAGTGTTGTGCATCTTTTTATTGACATTGACTCTTTCAATAGTTATATCACTTTATATTTGTGAGTTATTTAGTGCACTATCACAAGTTTTCGTTGACAAACTTAAGTGCCATTATTTGACCAGAAATAGTTTTTTCCCACTTTTATTGATCACGTTATTGTCGTCAATGAAGACTATTGTTCCATTTGTAGTTAATACTAGCCTACGAGCTCGAAGCTACACCGTGACAGGTAAAAAGCAGGTGAGGAAGAATATATTGGAAAATCAAATATTCCTGCAGACTCGTGTAATAGGGGAGGAATAAAAAAAGTTTTGTGTCACGGGGAGGAATGAAAAGTTTGAAAATGAGCAAAGGGAGGAATGCATCAAAAAAGGTTGGGACCCACTGACTTAGGGGGAAGGTATGTGCATTATGAAACATTTAGAGGTTCTGGAATATTATGGAATCTTTATTTCAAATCCAGAATATCGCATCCTATTCCAGCAAAAATTTCTTGTGCTACGATGATAGCTAAGTTCCAATTGGAATAGCAGCATGCAACCCAACCTTTGTGATTAGGTTGGGAGAAATGTTCCCAAACGAACAAATTTTTAGTCCTTGGCATAACCTACTAGTTAAAATCTACTCAGTTTCTATGATGCCAAACTCACAAGTTACACCAACACATGAACCAACTCAGTAGCACAGCAGGTGTGTGAGTGGTTCCGATTCTACAATCTGAGAAAAAAGCTCATTGCTCAGAGGTTCAGAACGCCGATCAGCGATTGCAAGACCTGTTAATCAGCTCTTTACATCACTGCGCAGTGCTGAGCTTGTGAGTATTTCTTTCTCTTACTCAGGAGTGCAAAGAGAACCATTGCAAATTTATTGCGACTGCAAAACTTATTGAAACCATTTGTTTTGCCAACTTTGCAATTTTTCACGTTTATTTCATGCAAATTTATGTCTAATCTAAATATTCCAAAAAACTCGATTTTGGATTTGAATACTGAAGGATTCGATATTCCATAATATGCATCCCTACTTAGGAGTCTGCAAAATGAAAAAGTTTGAGAAACACTACTTTAAATCAGAAGCATGAATAAAATCAACACAACTAATTCAAACCTCCAAACATCACTAGCTTTAGAATATGTAGATGATTTGATGACTTCTGGCGACATCCATGCATATGTTCCAGCAGCACTCATTTTGGTAGTTTTGTACATTTCTCGGGCCAAACCAAAATCTGATATTTTCATTGTCTTGTTCATAAGGTCATCATTTTCATCAAGTGGTTCCTTTATCAAAACTGAAACAAATAAAAAATTTTTACATCCAAGACATAATTATTAATTTCCAGGGATGATGAAATACTAATCTTGACATCATTAACAATGACTTCTAAACTGAGATTTTTCTCACGAAGAAGTTCTTGAATCACTTTGTTGTTTTAGGTCAGTGGTTTTCAGCCTGGGGGTTGCGACTCCCAGAGGGGTCGTGAGTAGATATTTTATGTATACAGCTTCATTATATTTGCTTTATTTGAGTTCATCTGGGTTGGATTAGTTTGTAATTGGTTGCTATAATAGGTTGTGGTACAAAAAAGGTTGAAAACCACTCTTCTGAGTGACCTTTGCCAATTATGTTGATTCCAAACAAGGCATGACCAAGCCAGTTCAGTGATTCAGTCAAAACATAGTTTTCATAGCTATATCTTTTGTCTCATATATAATATCACAACACAAACTCTTGATAGAACCCTTATTTTGCGACTTGCATTCACTAAAAACAAACCACTTTGAAACTTTGTGCTTGATTAATAATCTGGTTACTTTAACAAGTTCATTTCTTCAAAAAAATGAATTCAATAAAATGACGCAGAATGCACGGCTTAGCCAACTTAGCGTAAAAAATTACACGTTTACACTGGCCCATGTGGCAGCTCCTAACCACAGCTTCAGGCAGAAGACTTTTGATCCCAAATTACTAATTTTTACAACAGTGCTAATAAAAATCTTGAATGAGAATAAAAAATTAAACATAGAACTAAAAACTGTATTTAGTACACTGCCAGCCTTCCAAAATTATTAATGCAATAACGAAGTGTTAACTTCCACATTCATGAGCACCACTAATGAGCACTGGAAGAAATGTTTTCAAAGAGTTCAAACTAATAAAACCACCCCATTATTCACAAAAACTAATGATTGTTTAAGTAAGCTGCAATGATATGAAGGCATGAGGATTTCTGCAACTGCACCCACTTGCAGAATAAATGTTGCCAGATGCATTGTTTGGTATGCTATTGATCTAAACAGAACTATTTCTTAAAGACATTAAGAAGTTTTGAGCATGCGCCTGAATTATACATGAACACCTAATCATTTCATTAATTGTTATATGCAATATGTTGACAAATCCTTTACTAGAACATAACTGATACATTGCCATGCCAATATAAATCAGTTTATACAACAATTGTGCCTTTGACAAGTGGTGATAACAGTCAATGATACCACAAGTATACACTACAAAATCAGCACTTACTACATACCACTCTCATGAAAGTATTCAATAAACTTGCTATTTTCTAATATTCTGGAAATAGGTATAAGTTCTCTGAAAAACATAGTATTACCTACATGTAAACCAGGCGCACACAACCTTTTCACTATAGCTTGCCACATTTCATTTATTTTTGGGAATTATGGGTGGCAGTGAGTTCAAGTTCTTTTTTTGCATTGCTTTTGTACTGCTCCTGCACACTGAGCATAGTCTCCTTCCACACATCTGCTTCACCATCTTTCCAAAAAGTATATATGCGCATACAGTAGACAAAGAGTTTTTAATAATGCATGGACACCATAACTTATCATTTAAATTACATCTGCAATGCCGCAGGTTGTGCACCCCTGATCTAAAAACTACCAATTTGATTTGAATAGATTTTTTAATATGTCTGCTTTACAAATGCTTCATATGTCAAATATATTACTTTCATGTAAACTGAATCATTAACAAATAGGATTAAAACTGCTTTTATGGCTTGTTCTACTTTAGATGTTTTTTCTGATTTCTCACAAATTTACATGTTAATCAGTATCACCCTATCTGACTATAATATTCTTTAATGCAAATGCCAAAATTTTCATCTATATATAAATTGTGAGTCATTTGTAAGAAAAAGCAAAATCAGAGAGCAGTGATGGCTCAGTGCTAGAGTGTCTGTTTCTAAGCTGAAAAGTTGGGTGTTTGACCCACAGCCATTGAGTTAATTGCCATAACACTCCTTGGGCTAGAATATTCACATCAACTGTCCCAGTGAGAAGTAAATTCCAGGCTTCGGCCTTCTACCAAAATGCTGTTACACCAAATCAAACAGAAACTTGTGCAGTGATTTCTTTAAGTTTCTCCTCGATTTTCTGTCCTAATCCCCTCAATCTGCATAGTGAAAAATCGTATTTACACAACATAGGTTAACTTACCATTGCTTGATTTAAGATCTCTATGTATAAGGGGCACTGGGGCTTCATTATGAAGGTACTGCATTCCTTCTGCAATCTGCAAAGCCCAATCAACAAGCACTTCAGGAGGAAGTTTTCTTCCAGTCAAACACCTGTTAAGGGCTCCACCTTGGGCATATTCCAGCACTATGCAGAGATTAGGTTGTTGCAAGCAAACTCCCTCAAGTGCAATAATGTTTTTGTGACAAAGCAATGAGAAAAGGCGTGCTTCCGAACGGACATTTTCTACAGTCATGCTAACATCTTCATCAGGATCCACCTTTGCAGCTTTCACTGCCACTTCCTTCTCTCCAAGAAATCCGTGATATACTTTTCCAAAACCACCAACACCTATGACCTCTTGAAGCTTTAATTGATTGAAATCAATTTCTCGTAAGTTAATGGACAGCTTTGGTGCTGTGTTTTCACCCTTTACGTTTGCACCAAGTGGTTCAGATGGAGAATCATCATCAAAAAGTTTGTGGTAAACCTTGGTCTTGTTTGGCTGTGCACGATGCTGCAAATTTCCCTTAGGCTGTGCAACATAGTTACTAGGAAATACTCCTAGTTTATTGGCAACTTTACCTGTCCACCATCCTTCATCTCCAGATATACCAGCATCTGTTGATATCAGTTCAACAGGCTGGCCAGGTTGTAGAGACAATTCATCATCAGCTCTGGCATCATAACCATACACAGCAAACCAACATGGATTAGCATAATTGCCATGACCAAGTTCCCATGGATTTTGAGGTTTATAAGATCCAAACCCACGATTATCCAACCTTGTAGCAATACTTCCAGCATTTTTAACCAAAGATGCATTGCTTGAGTCTGAGACTATGTATGCTGAATTTTGTTGCAACAGTGGATTTTGAGTGAACACATTTGCATTGATATTTCCAGGGTTTCTATTGCCAGCACCGTTTTGGTGTGGAACATACATCACTTTGCAAGAGGAAATTTTCTTTTGTCAGCAGTCATTTGCACAGCGCATGAAGTGAAATGTGATTCAAGATAACTGATAAAAAGCTGCAAAACATGTTCACCAGTACATAGAGTTAAAACCTACACATGTATGGCTTCATCTGCTGTGAAATCAACCTGCGGTGAAACATATGATGGAGAAATTTAAACAACTTCACATCAGCTTGGAACAACAGGAGCAGTTATGACTTACGAATCTTACGATCACCATAGTAAAGCAATTAGCTGGTTTTTAACTGGAAGAAAAACTTGCTATTGCAGTTCATCCTGCACTTCAGCTTGAAAACCAAGTATATCACATAAACAGCTTACTACTGATCTACTGCAAACAGGATGCAAATTTCTGCTTAGCCTCAGCAAAGCATTGTTTTCATCAGTTCAGCACACACTTTTAACACATTCACTGCTGGCATATGAATATATCATACTTGGAAATCAGGATGAAATCAAGCATTGGATGTCTTACCGTCGCATAACTCCTCCGCTGATTGCACTAGACAGCTGTTCAAACCCTCAAAAGACCCGGCAAGTCTTCAAGTCTGCAATGAAAAAAATTTGGGGTTTTGTTTTTTAGTGAGAGACGTCAAAAGTGAGGTAGATTTTTGGCCATTTTGGCTCATATCACCTGGCCTAGGTCCAACTGCTAAACAGAAGTATTTCATTCAAGTTTTCGTTGGAAAATACGCTGGAATCTGAGTCTTTTAAGCCCTTTGATAGACTTCCTAGCATTTCTGGTTCAAAAGTTATGATCTAAAATAAACAAAAGAAATAATTATTCAATTAGTGAATTAATTACTAATTTTGTTGTTTTTAGGTCAAAACTTTTGAACCCAAAACCCCAGCAAATCATCCAAAGTATCAAAATACTTGGATTTTAGCCTAGTTTCCAACAAAAACTTGAGCAACATACTACCATCTAGCGCAGGGTTTCTCAACCTGTGAGCCGCAGAATAATTTGATGAGCCACGGCCTTGTATTATTGAAATTGAATGCATTTTACAGGATGAACCTTTACTTGAAAACGTGGAAACAAGCTTAGCCTTCGCATTGATTGTAGCGCACATTGTGTTACTAAATGGTTTTAGTTGTTTTTTTCTGCTTTGTACATGAGCAACAGTTGCCCATTGGAGAAATTGTAATCCGTGAGCCATGGACCATCTGTTTGTTTATTAATTGGGCCACATGCTTGAAAAGGTTGAGAACCCCTGATCTAGCGGTTTGGGCCTAGGCCCAGATGAAGTAGGCCAAAAAGGCCTAAAACTATTCCACTTATGACGTCGGTCACAAGAAATCCAAAACCCAAAACTAAAAAAAAAAATTTCACTGCAGACTCAAAGACTTGCCAAGTCTTTTGAGGGTTTAAACAGCTCTCCAGTGATTTCAGCGCTGGAGATAGTGCCATGCAATGATAAAGTGCAAACTGCTGTTTTTTAGGCTGAAACAGGTGGCAGCGAAGGTGTTAAGGCCATCACACATTGAACAAAGTTTGTTTGTGGCAACTGCTAAAGACACACAAAAGTGGTATTATTATTCATACCAGAACAACATGCAACCTGGTTTTATTTAACTATCACAAATTTTGCGTTATTGATTGCTGCTTACATTTATGAACAGCAACTTGCTATGTACATTACAAAACAATGGGCTGCTACATACCAATCCTCTGCAGCATATGTCATTTTGTCTTACAAAGTAATTGCCATGAAATTATTTTGTAAAATTAGTTATTTTTTCATACCAAAGACTCTAGCAAAACAATCTGTTCTCTTCTTGAGGACCAAGCTAGGTACTCATAACCATTAAATGAACATAAGCCACAAACAGTAGTCCTTGTTCTTCAGTAAAGCTACAACTGTGAGTACTGTCTCAAAAATATTTATATTATGCTACCCTTTAACAATTTATGGCTTAATTATGGCAAATGTCAATACTTATCTATTCGATTGTAGCCTGCAGCTTATACAGTATTTTTTTCATCATTTTGTGCAGCTTATATTTTTTATTTCTGTACCTTATTGTAAGGTCTAGATCAGTGCTTCTAACACCTTTGCTTCTGGTGTGTTTCAGCCTAAATCAAGCAGTTTGCACGTGTCTTGGCATCTGCGTAACTCGCCAGACAATTATGCTAGAGAGCTATTCAAATCCTCAAAAGACTCAGCAAGTCTTCAAGTCAGCAATGATAAAAAATTTAGTGGTTTTGGGTTTCAGATTTTTTGTGAGTGACGTGACATCATAAGTGGAGTAATTTTAGTCCTTTTTGGCCCACTTCATCTGCCCGTCAGCCCAAACCACTAGATGGAGCATTTCGCTCAAGTTTTTACTGGAAACTAGGCTAAAATCCAGGTCTTTTGAGACTTTGGATGGCTTGGTGGGCTTTCAGGTTCAAAAGTTACGGCCTAAACAACAAAATAATTAATCAATTCCATAATTTTGTTTATTTTAGACCATAACTTTTGAACCAGAAATGCTAGAAAGTCTATCAAAGGCTTAAAAGGCTCAGATTCCAGCCTAGTTTTCAATGAAAGCTTGAGTGAAATACTTCCATCTAGTAGTTGAGCCCTAGCCCAGGTAACATGAGCCAAAGTGACCAAAAACCTATCTCACTTATGACGTCATTCACAAAAACCCAAATTTTTTTTTAATTGTAGACTCAAAGACTTGCCGAGTCTTACAGCACCAAAACTTTTTTACAACTACTTTCTTTGCCATAAAAGACAACATGAATGTTTTGCCAATGCCTATGCATATTTTCTGAAAATTGAAATCTATCAAAATATCTGGAGATATTCACTGCTGAATCAAATAACCGGACTCTGTTTACAGTGCATCAGACTGCTGTTGCTGTGTGTCTCTAGCAATGTGTTTGCCTAATATATTTGTATTGAGAAATTTGTTCTGCACAACACAATAACTTTTCTCATACTTAGTCTTTTTTCACCAAATTTTAAGTGAATGTTCATTTTGTGAAAATGCATCTTACTTGAAAATTTCAGGTGAATTGAGCATGTACTGATGGACTTTTCAATTGGCACAACTCAAGCATGTAGGCTACAAAAATTTGGCCAATATGGTACTGTTACGTAGTTGTTCTGAAAGCACCATAACTTTTTCATTTGCAATGAAAATTAAATTTCCATATTTTCAGGACCATAAGGCGCACCGGATTATAAGGCACAGTATCAAAAATTGAATGCTAGCTGTTCTTTTTTCATACATAAGGCACACCGGGTTATAAGGCGCATTAAATGAAGCAAAACTTAGATAAGTCAAACTGTATTCAACTCTTTCACAATAACTCCCAAGTGCATGAGTCGCCACTGGGAGTTTAATCTGTCATTATATACGAGGAAGTTTGATCTGTCACACACTTCTAATCCGCTAGACACGAATAGAACAAAATAAAAGTTGTGCCGTGTTTGATACGGTGTGCGACAATGTAGTCACGAGCCCCACAGAGTAATACGATCTGTGGTGTGCGCTAGCTGCTCTCGGACGCTGCTCATTGCAATTGTTGGTTTATTATGCAACACGATGGTCTGTTCATAAAAAATAATAACTAGCAAATATATAAATAGCACCATTTGCCGCATAAGATTGGTGCAAGATGAGAAAGCACAACCAGATTCATACATTAGGTGCACCACATTATAAGGCGCACTTTTGATTTTTGAGAAAATTAACGGATTTTAAGTGCGCCTTATGGTCCGAAAAATACAGTAAGTATTCTGATGATACTTATGCACAGTTCCAGAAAATTTCAGGTCGATCCTTGAACTTGCTCAGTTATTGCTTTTTTAAATCGAGCAACCTGACTCCTGTTCACCATGCTGTTGCTGACGGGCTTTTCAAAGTGATTTGATTTCAGGAAGTTGTGGCATTGCATGCAATAACATTTTTGTGCTTGTTTTTTTGCAATCATATTGTATAAGGAATGTTGGTCTTTTATAAATGCATCTTACCTGAAAAATTTAGGCAAATCGATCAAGCACTTTGAGTTAGGTACTATTGAATCCAGCTAATTGAACAAAAACAGTCCAAAACTGTGTCAGAACTGCTGATTAATCGCACAGAATTCACACTGTACCGATTTTTGGCAAGCAATGATTAGAGTCCCACTCTAAACGTATCTTGAAACTAATTGCAAAAACCTGGACTTCACCCAATTTATTTCCAGGCTTTACCGCATATGCATTTTGCATTGCACTACACTTCCTATGAGGCAGAACATACATTTGGTGCACTTTGTCATATTACAATTTATCTCTGATCTACCATGACTCAAAGTTAAGTTGAATTTTTATTGTATACCAATTATTCATCCCACTAGAACAGAAAAACTTAACACTGTGGGCCAGTGTGCAAGTATATCGTACTTTGAAATCACACATTAAGCTGCTATTTTTGCACCACTTTGCAACTCCATAACTCACCAATCGATTATGCTAGAGAGCTATGCAAAGCCTCAAATGACTTGGTGAGTCTAGTTGGCAATGAAACAAAGTTTAAGGTTTTTGGTTTCAGGTTCTTTGTTGGTGACGTAATTTTTGGTAAAATTACCAATGTTTGGTTAATTACCAATGTTTGGTAAATTACCAATTTTATGGTTTTATGGCCATATCTTTTGAACCAGAAACATTAGAAAGTCTATCAAAGGTTCAAAAGACTCAGATTTTAGCTTAAGTGTCAATAAAAACTTAAGCGAAATACTTCCATCTTGCAGGTGGGCCGCAGGGCCCAATAACCTCGGTCAAAAAGGTCTAAACCTACCCCTCTTATGACACGTCACCCACAAAAAACAAAACTCAAACCTAGCAATTTTTTTCATTGCAAACTAGAAGACTTGCCAAGTCTTTTGAGAGTTTGAACAGCTCTCCAGCACAATCAACTGGCAAGTTAGTGGTGCAAATTTAGGGGCTCAATGCATGATTTTTAGGTACTATATATTCATACACAGGCAGCAAACTTGTTAACCAGGTGAATGGTTAACCGCAGGGTAAATTAATTTTCTTGTTGCGAAGTTTTTGCATCCTCTGGTTCTTGTTTTTTTGCCCAACACATATCAGCAATCATGAATGAAATGTCGAACTTTCAAGCGTTAGCTCATACACTGGCAACGAAGGTGGTAAAGGCAACAGTTCATAACACCAGTACTGGCATACAGGGCCACAGCCAGCTAATATTTTCACGGGAGTGGCCAAAATGATTGTAACTTGTTGTTGTACCTACCAGCTGAATATGTTTTTGAAAATTTCTGGGGTGGACAAATGCCCAGTTGTCCACCCACTGGCTGCAGGTTTGCTGGTATACAAAACCATCTTTTTATCATATTCATTGACACTTATGGCATGTTAAGAAGCTTGTACATGAATACAAGCTTGCCAGCTTTTTTGATGCAAAGTCTATTGTTAAAATTGGTTTCCTTTAAAACAGACCTGTTCATAACAGACCACTTCATAATAGACCACAATTCACTACAGACCATGTTTATTACAGACCACAGTCATAACAGACTACTTTCATAACTAAAAACGTTCATAATGGTTCTGCTATGAACGTGGGCTGTTATGAATGTGGTCTGTAATAATGGGGCGGTTATGAACAGATCTGTTACAAGTGGTCTGTCATGAACAGGTCTGTTTTGAACAGACATTCGTTAAAATTAATTTTATTAAAAATTATTTTATTGTAGCACAGCTTTCACTAGTTCAGCTTCTGCAAAAGTGTAACATGCATAAAACACAGTGAGGAGTCTTGAGACTTGGTCTCCTATTTTTGCAAGTCTCAGTTTCCAAGGTTTCAGCTTGCAGTCACAGCCTATGTCTTGAGACTTTGGATATTGGAAAGAAATGGCTTAGTAAAACTTTATAATTCAATGAATTTTTTGTTTGTTGTATTCGCAAGAATGACACAACAAAACCAGGAAAAATGCTAGAAATTTGAAAAAACTTCAACTTGAAGTGATAACATTTTTTTAGCATTTTGGCAAAATCCATGAATTCTGAAGTCCCAAGTCTCAGAATTTTTTATGAAGTCTTAGTCTAAGGTTCAATAAAACCTATATATAATATACGGTGTGCAGACGATTGAGACTACTTCATTTGTGACCACGTTCGTTTGGGACCACATTTGTTTGACACCACAGTCGTTTGACACCACAGTCGTTTGACACCACAGTCGTTTGACACCACAGTCGTTTGACACCACAGTCGTTTGACACCACAGTCGTTTGAGACCACAGTCGTTTGAGACCACAGTCGTTTGAGACCACAGTCGTTTGAGACCACAGTCGTTTGAGACCACAGTCGTTTGAGACCACAGTCGTTTGAGACCACAGTCATTTGAGACCACAGTCATTTGAGAGGTCTGCAGTCTCGATCACCTTTG
>Ga0210059_1011534_pt1 | contig 13494 bp, 6 predicted proteins | sample Ectturendosymbi2_FD_188042 | JGI IMG/M metagenome (GOLD analysis project Ga0210059, IMG submission 188042) | Ecteinascidia turbinata endosymbiont from Florida, USA - Sample 2 (SPAdes) (version 2) | ecosystem: Host-associated > Tunicates > Ascidians > Unclassified | place: Key West, Florida...
CCAAATTCCAAGTACCAAATTTTTATTTTCTTGTCTATGGTAACGTGTTAGAGGAAAATAGAATGTACCAACAACTACAGAAATTGTGTAGGGAGAAAGTTTGTCGCATAAAAGTTGTTCGGCAAATTTGGGGAAATTTGGAAAAAATATCCTTTGCACCCACAAAAAATTGCCTGCTTCTACACCTATGGGGTGAAAATTTGAAAGGCTAAATTAGTAACAGACAAAGCAAAGAAACTCAAGATTTAAATGAATAAATCATAACACAAGTTCAGAAATCAGAACAACTTTACCAGAAGTGGCCGGAATCACATTTTCAGACCGCAACTACTCTCCTGCAGAGGTGTACTGAGTCTGAAAATTTTGACTCCGACTCCGCTCCTGCTTTGGCTGAATATACTCCAACTCCGCTCCGCCACATTTTAAAGTTTTGGACTCCGACTCCTGCTCAAACTCCAAAGTGATTTACCTAAACTTTTGGCAGTGTCTAAACGACCGTATCCGGTTTTTGTATTAAAAAGACTAAAAACCGTATCAACTGAATTTGCTGATCACTGCAATACATGTCAGTTGATTTTCAGATAAACAAGGATTGAGGTGGTCATAATTTATTTGCCCTGTATCCAAACCATTTACTTTAACTGCAAACCTCAACCATCAACAGTAGACGCTAATCATAAACCCTAACCTCAGACACTAACACTGAACCCTAACCCTAAATGCTTACTATAAACCCTAATTTGGAACACTAACAGTAACGCAAGACCCTAATCCAAAATGCTAAACCTAACCCTAGTCCAAAAGCTTAATTTAATTATAAACACTTGTCTGCTTTTCGAAATGTACATCACAAGGGGTCCAAAAATGTTGACTTACAATCTTGTGTAAGTACATCAAAAGAAAACCAAATACAACAGAGGAGTCACTCGAACTGAGTATTGTCTAGTCACTTCCCACTCGACCATGTTGACAATAGTGAGATTTTCTCCAACTCAGTTTTATATCTGGCAGAAAACTGGATGTGGGATAAACAGAAAACTGGAAATGCTGGTTGTTGGGACACTACGTAAACTTTTTATGTGAGCTAAATTTTATTGGCCAACAGATATTTAATGTATCACCATGAACAAGAAATTGTCCAAATCTTTACACACATGAAACTCACCAACCTAACCTTACTTACATCCAAGTTGTATTAAAATTTTAAGACTTCCTGTGAAGTAGTATTGCACATTTGAAGGTTATGTTATAACATGCTTGTAAAAAACGATCTGCAATAATCATAATTTAATAATAAACAAAGTAACCTCTTATTAAAAAACTGACTCCGGCTCCACTCATATTCCGGCCCTTCCTTAAAAAATCAACTCCGGCTCCACTCCTATTTTCGAAAATCGTTAAGACTCCGGCCGGAGTCTACTCCGACACTCCTGCTCCTGTGCACCTCTGCTGGGTGTACCGTGCTGACCGCCAGTGTTGCAAGATGGTTGTGACTTAAATCTTTTAAATCAGTGCTTCCCAACATTTTTTGTAGCGACCTAAATATTAAGGGTAAGTAGATAGCAAATCTTTGGTGATCCAATCTTTTTCACACATTTTCTTGCAAGCATAACAAATTAACCAAACACAAGACAGTTTAACCAAGCCCTAAACATAGTCATAACAACAGTTCGGATTTAATCAATGTGAGCCCTGATTTTGTATCGTTTCCACAACTTTGTCAAAATTTGGAACAATCTTGCTCAGAGCCAGTCTCATGTCGTCTTCAGGCTCAGGCTCAAAACAGTTCTTCGTCTTTGTTTTGATCTGTGCAAGCACAGAAAACCCACACTCACACAAGCAGGTAGTAACAAATGGCAGAAGAGCTTTTACTGTGTGCGTACCAACAATACTCTTCATTCTTGATTTTTTTCCAAAATTCACCAAGGTTTTCTTTCTTGGAGGCATTCCTAAATAAACTATCGCACTGAACATCAATAAATTCCTCTTGAAATCGAGAAAGAGCTTGGCAGCTTTCTGGCAATGTATCAACATCAAAAGCAAATGGATAGCGCACCCATTCTAATTCTTTTGCTTTTTTGGAGATAATCAAATCAAATTCTTGCATCAATGAAGCTAAATGATTTTTCATAACAAGCTGGACATCACCAAAACACACCTCCTCCATATCTTCCAGAAACTGACCAAAAGCAGGAAATAATGCTGTTTTCTGAGGCTCTATCTTTCTCTTCCACAACTTCAACTTTTCCCTAAAAGCAAGCAGATTTTCAGATACGTCGACCAGCATTATATTTGGCCCTTGCAAAGATTGATTCATGATCAGTGGTGTGTTTAAAGGGAGGCGAGCGAGGCACTTGCCTCGAGCCCCCCCTTTTTGGCGCCCCCGCTCGAGGTGTTACGCGTGTAAATTTTCCTTATTTTTGGTGAAAAACTTATTATTCACTCATATAATATACTATAAAGCAGATCGTAAGTAGGTACTCCGCCTTCAAAGGGCCCCCTGCAGAAATTGCAATGTGCAGGTACTTTGCTTTCAAAGGGACCCCAACAGCAACTACAATTTCAAGGTAATCTGAGGCCCCAAACAGCCACTGAAATGTGTACGTACTCTGCTTTTAAACTTCATTGAAGGGGCTCTTAAAAGAAACTGAACTGTGTTAGTACTCTGCTTTCAAAGGGGCCCCCAACAGCAACTGCAATGTGTCAGTACCTTGCTTTCGAAGGGGCCCCCAACAGCAACTGGAATGTAAAATCCCTTGCTTTCAAAGAGGCCCCCAACAGCAATTTTAATGTGTAAGTACCATATTTTCAAAGAGGCCCCCAACAGCAAGGGCAATGTGTAAATACTCTGCTTTCAAAAGGGCCCCCAACAGCAATTGTAATGTGTACGTATCTTGCTTTAAAAAGGGGCCATCAACAGTAACTGTAATATACAAGTAACAGCAACTACAATGTGTATAAACCTTCCTTTGAAAGTGACTCCTAGCAATACCTGTAATGTGTAAGTACCATACTTTCAAAGTGCCCCAACAACCATCTATTGTAAGTAAATTAAAGAAAAGCTTCAAACCCACTTCTATACCTAAAAAAATTGCAGGTGAAAATTTCCTTCAAAAAGTTCTTAAAAGACCCTATTAAATAAGAACTAATATTTTTTGTGCCAAATAATGATTTTCAGATATTGAAGTAATTGGTATGCTGATAATGTTATGAAAATGCAAGGTTGAACAGAAAGTATCCAAGTGGAGCAGAAAAAAGAAGAAAAAGGAAAGGTTAAATGATGATGAAAAATGTAATAGTCTCCTGGAAAGATTTGTTGTTGTATCTCGTTGTACTAGTGAACCCACAGAGGAGAGTGCAGCTTCAAGCACCCAAGTTGTTAATTGTAGTTGTGCCTGTCAACTGCATATGCAGATGTGCCATACAGAAAAACCCAAGTTTTGTAAAAAGAAAATAAGACAACATGCAATTGTTATAGCAGGGATCACACGACATCTCAATTTATAGGGCATTTTCTTCTTAGTTTACAAATAATCTTGTAATATTGCTGTTGTGTTGCAAAGACTGTTGATATGGCTACATTCATGCTTCTTATCAGGTAGCAGAAATGGCATTTTTTTGGTATTATGACTACTTATTTTTTCTACAGACATTTTAGGTAGCTTGAATTTAGCCCATGCTTGAAGTCACAGGTTATTTGAAGCTTGACTTGTAAATGGTTGGTTTAAGGCAGGCTTTGCTAGGTGATGTCAAAGTTTTTTTGACAGCTCTTAGCCAGTGAAACTTGAACCAATTTTTCTTGGCACAGCTTTAACCAATTGTGAGGCTACTTGCTAGAAATGTTTGCGATAAGGCGTATGAGGAATTATTTCCTACTTTTGCACATTTTTCAAACAACTAGTGTCAATGCAAGATATGGGCAGCGTTGACTCATCCAGCCTCAAAGCATTCCAAAACAAGTCTCAGGTTGGATGCTTTTGTACACTATGTTCTTGAAATTAATAGGATGAAATTAACACACAAATTTAGTGTTTTAAATCTTCATGGTTGTTGTTAGTAATTTCATGAACTCCCATAAAGACATGAACATGAACAAATTCAGGATACCAACCACCAAACATTTTTTCAAAGAGGCAAAGTGTGAAACTTTCAAAAGGGTGAACTTTGTAGTTTATTGATGGCGAATGCAGAGAAATGGGGCGCCAAAATCAAGAAGAGGTGATGATACCAACTTGCCATTGCCTATCTTTTATGTGTTGCGAGCCTTGTCTTCCCAACTTTCAGTGCTTTAAAGTTGTTGATCATGAATACCCTTATTGCATTTTCTCCTTTTGCTATGTCAGTCATGCCATAGTCTCAGGAACGTGTCCTTGGGTGGCCATATCTTAGGCCTGATCAAAAGTGTTTATCACGTTTGGCTGAGTATTATGACGTGATCAGAGCCACCCTTTTTTGTCTTGCCTCGGGCCCCCCAAACCTAAACCAACCTCTGTTCATGATATTCAGCTGATAAAATATATTAGAAAGGTATGCCACAAGCAATAACCAACATCAAGTTACAGTAAAAATGGTTTAACTTTTACAGATGTAAATTACTGTAGTCGGCGACCCAACCAAATCAAACGGCGACCCACTTTTGGGTCGCAACCCTGAGGTTGAGAAGCACTGTTATAAATGGTGTCACAAAAACTGCCAGATGCTCCTAAAAGTCATGTCATAAAATTTCACCTAAAATCTTCTAAAAGCAGTGAAATTCAGTCGACAAATTTGTTAGTTTTAAGATAAAGAAATGCATAAAGTTATACAGTATACAACAATTACAGGCTCTAGCTTTGGAGCCCGCTGTTTCAGGAATCTCCTGCCTGGTTCTACTCCCATCTTCTTGCAATGATTCAAGCTTGTACGTATCATTCAGCAATAATAGTAAAGTCACAGCAGTGACCACCACCAAGCGAATCAATCGCAATTTATTGCGTAAGGAAACTAGTTTCATGTGTTACACATCTTCAGTCCTGCGCAAAAGTCGATATATGAAACAAAAAGAAAAATTACGTACTGTTGCTGAGATCAAACTCAAGATTACAAAAATCGAACACAACTGCAACCCCTCCACTAAACACGGCTACACAACTGTTCAACGAACCAGATCGTAAGGGCCATTCGGCACTCTGATTGACAAAAAAATGTTTCCGCGTTTAGCGTGGTTTCTGTCTCAGACGACCACGTGGTTTACAACAGAAACGTAACTTGCAGTGGAAAAAGTCTAGCAGGCCAATTTAAGTTACTTTCGGCGTTAATGCGAAATGGAGTAATTCGGTAAAAGTTTACACTACAGTTGCGATGCAATGAACGATTCAGTTTTTCCATGCTAAAATTTCAAACAATATTCGTAGGTCATCCCCTTGTCTCTCAAAGTTTTTTAATTGATGTCAACCTCAGTGGAAAGTGCCAGCGGTAGGGATATGACTCTCCTTATTGAAAACAACAATTACAGGCTCAAGATTTGCAGCCGGCTGTTTGAGAAATCTCCTGCTGGTTCTGCTCCCATCTTCTTGCAATGATTCAAGCTTGTACGTATCATTCAGCAATAATAGTAAAGTCACAGCAGTGACCACCATCAAGCGAATCAATCGCAATTTATTGCGTAAGGAAACTAGTTTCGTGTGTTACACATCTTCAGTCCTGTGCAAAAGTCGACATATGACACAAAAAGAAAAATTACGTATTGTTTCTAACACCAAACTCAAGATTACAAAAATCGAACACAACTGCAACCCCTCCACTGAACGCGGCTGCACAACTGTTCAACGAACCAGATCGTAAGGGCCATTCGGCACTCTGATTGACAAAAAAATATCTCCTCGTTTAGCGTGGTTTCTGTCTCAGACGATCACGTGGTTTACAACAGAAACGTAACGTGCAGTGGAAAAAGTATAGCACTTCAACTTAAGTTACTTTCGGCGTTAATGCGAAATGGAGTAATTCGGAAAAAGTTTAGATTACAGTTGCGGTGTGCAGGACTGAAGATGTGTAACACACGAAACTAGTTTCCTTACACAATAAATTGCGATTGATTCGCTTGGTGGTGGTCACTGCTGTGACTTTACTATTATTGCTGAATGATACGTACAAGCTTGAATCGTTGCAAGAAGATGGGAGCAGAACCAGACAGAAGATTCCTCAAACAGCCGGCTGCAAAGCTAGAGCCTGTAATTGTTGTTTTCAATAAGGAGAGTCATATCCCTACCGCTGGCACTTTCCACTGAGGTTGACATCAATTAAAAAACTTGGAGAGACAATGGGATGACGTACGAAGTGTTGCTTGAAATTTTTAGCATGGAAAAACTGAATCGTTTATTGCACCGCAACTGTAGTGTAAACTTTTACCGAATTACTCCATTTCACATTAATGCCGAAAGTAACTTAAGTTGGCCTGCTAGACCAGTGTTTCTCAAACTTTTTTATTCCATCGCCCCGTTTTCACTCTCGACACGTCGTTTTCGTCCCCCAAGCTTGATAAAGCGAACACAGGGTAGTAACTTTAAATAATTTTATTTAAAGAAAGTATTAAACCTGGCTGAACCAAGCCATTAAAAAGCTGATCTAAGCAATTGTTTTACGACGCTAATATTACGTTCATAATTCTTGTGAAAATAATCCAGGGCTACGGAGCTCTCAAATTAAAACTCAGAAGTCGGATCCGCAGTTCAGTTAAAAATTTAGGATGCTGTCGGCAGGGAGTATGAATAACCCTGATACTGTTACGATCGGAAATCCCGAGCGGCATGGGCGCAAAGCTTCGCAACGTAGCTGCAAGCAACAATAGAGATCATGCTCGCAATCTCTCCTACTATTGCTTGCTCGCGCTACACATATGATGGTGTTATTCTTCACGCACATCCCGTTCGTGGTGAATCACACAATCAACACAACACCACCGGAGAGGTTGCAACAACATCCCCTCCTTTTTACAACGAACCACACCGATCGCACGTTCTTTGTGTGAAGGCTGAACTCTGTACGACCTTCACATCCTGGTCACCGCACCATTTTATTACGATCGGAAATCCCGAGCGGCATGCGCGCAAAGCTTCGCACTGTGGCAGCAAGCAACAATAGAGATCATGCTCGCAATCTCTCTTACTATTGCTTGCTCGCGCTGCAGACATGATGGTGTTATTCTTCACGCACATCCCGTTCGTGGTGAATCATACAATGAACGCAACACCACCGGAGAGGTTGCAACAATACCATTGCAGATTGAAGCGTGAAATGCACGGCACGCCATTGTAATGTAGTAATTTATATAAGAAACTACAAGGCTCACTACCAAGTTTTAGTAGATTCATGTTTCAAGGATAATGTTAAGTACCCGGTGTGGACATGCAGAAACCCGACTTTCTCTGATTGTAGAGAACCGATGATAATTTTATGTGGTTCTAGAGATCCGGTTTTCAATTCTATGAACCCGAATCGGGTCCCTAAAATACCAAGAACCCGGCTAGATTACTGACAAAGTTCACTAGGAAAGTTTACGTTTGCAAGCAATAGCGTAAGGTGAAAGTTATAAATAATTGGTTGCGAACTGGCACTGCTTTCTATAGCAGTACATTATCAGGAGGATATAAAAATCAATGCAAAGAAATATGGACTTTTTCTTGAAGTTTTCGTCTGTGGAATAAATCTGTTTTCAGCACAGTAAACAATCAGTTTTATTTTCTTCTGAGCTTAGCGTGTTAAATTGTGCTTTACTTTGCGATTCATCACTGCTTATTATGAGTGCAAAAGATAAGAAATTATAAGTTTTCAGCAAACATCAAATGTGAATTTCTTGCTAGAAGTCATACTATTTCTTTGAACAAAGGGCTTTTAAACACATCTTCGCATTTGGATTAATGCAAATGTGTGCGTGTTTGAAAGAACACATGTGAGTCGACTATGCGTTTTTGCGCTCCTTGTATTGTTTGCCAGGGCAGCGTTGTTAGCTATATTGCAACCTCTCCGCTGGCGTTGCTTTAAATGCGCGATTCACCACGAACGGGATGTGCGCGAAGAACAACGACCCTATATGACTGGTGCGAACAAGCAATAATAGAGTGATCGTGGCGAGTGATCTCTATTGTTGCTTGCTGACACAGTGTGACGCTTTGCACACATGCCGCTCGGGCTTTCCAATCACAACAACTGGAATCGCCAAGATTGCAACAGCCAAAGCATGCAACGAGTGCAAAACACTTGTTCTATTGGGACTGGTCTGTGCTTAAATGCTCGGACGCAAAAGTAAATTTCCAAAAAGCCATTTTATTGATTCTGCCCTAAGAGAGAGAGAGAGAGTTTATTGGCGGAAACATTAAACGATTTCATGCAAATCAAAGTTAAGGCGCTGGGACACCAAAAAAAAGCTGTTATACAGGTTGTTTCGTCGGACGCCGCTCGACTGTTTCATGAATTTCTATTGTGGTTCACTGTTGATGGCCGAATTATTACGAATTTAATAAGGTTATACTTTTTGAAGAGGTTGCAGTCTGCTGGATGATCAACACAGTCGCGCGGGAATGCTGGGTCGCAACCGGTATCCAGGCCCGTAACCAGGGGGGGCTAATCCCCCCCTAGAAATATTTTCGCCCCCCTGGAAGAATGTGTTGGACACGGTTTAAAAATATTGGACACAGTTCAAAAAATTTGGGCCCCTCTCGGAAAACTCTTCACCCCTCCTGGTGTCCCAAGCTGGTCACGGGCCTGCCGGTATCTAACGTGGTTTGCTCAGTTCCGCAAAGAGCTGAGAACGGCAGAGAAAGTGTAAACGCAGCTAAAATGAAACTCTGTCCGGGTTTCCATAACCCTTTCGCATCCAAGCAGACAACTGTTGCTCTGTAGCAGTTCGCATCTTTGGGCTAAGAATAAGTAAGAAATAACAAAAGGTCCTCAGGCATGGAAGGCAAAACCAGCGATTGCCTTTCCAGAATTTGTTTATATTACAGTTATCTTGAGTTGCGTTTCTTCTAGGAACTGTTCTCTGAATCGCTTGAACCTGTGATTATTATTTTTTCGCTGATTTCCTCATGGTAGCAGCGCTGCTTGCAAAAACTGTACAAACTATCTGATTAAATTACTCGCAAAAACTGCAAAAACTATCTTATTAAATTACTCTAAATAAGGTTTGGTATATTCTGTTAGTTTTGTGTACTTGATTTAATTCATTTTCCATTCAACGTGAGGCACACCAAGACAATTAAAATATAAATATGTGAAAATGAACAGAAGCCGGAGCTGGAGTCTGAGCCATTACAAACAGAGCACCGGAGCCGCAGTCACACTCATGAAAGCCAAGAGCTCCGGAACTGGAGCCATGTTCATGAAAGAAAAGCTTCGCAGCCGGAGCTGTGACATTTTTACGACGGCTCCGCGGTCCTGAAATAATTCAAACTATAGCCGGGCACATAGACTATCCAGAGTAAAAATTCAACAGATAAATTCTTCACCAACAACCTCCAACGATTATCATAGTAAATTAAAATTTCCAAGGAACTAACAAGTTATAATAGTAGGATACGGAATTTAACTCAGTGATCGATTACTGGTGGAGCATTTTCGCCCCCTTAGTGTTTTTTCGACCCCTATCGCCACCTTTGATTTTTTCGCCCCTTTGTCCATCAAAATCGCCCCTAGGGGGCGATTTCGCCCACTTTGAGAAACACTGTGCAAGACTTTTTCCACTGCAAGTTACGGTTCTGTTGTAAACCACGTGATCGTCTGAGACAGAAACCACGCTAAACGAGGAAATATTTTTTTGTCAATCAGAGTGCCGAATGGCCGTTACGATCTGGTTCGTTGAACAGTTGTGTAGCCGTGTTTAGTGGAGGGGTTGCAATTGTGTTCGATTTTTGTAATCTTGAGTTTGGTCTCAGCAACAGTACGTAATTTTTCTTTTTGTTTCATATGTCGACTTTTGCGCAGGACTGAAGATGTGTAACACACGAAACTAGTTTCCTTACGCAATAAATTGCGATTGATTCGCTTGCTGGTGGTCACTGCTGTGACTTTACTATTATTGCTGAGTTATACAATATATTAATTTTTCGTCTTTCACTCGCTCTGAATGAGCATGGGCTAAAAATGCTGGTCTTGGCCACCACACTTTTCCGACCACAATTTTCTTTCAGTCAACATTTTGAGCAACGTAGCTGCAGCTCACCTCGTTTTTGCACAACACACAGCTTTTGACGATCTCTTTCAAATGGTTGCATGTTTTTATGCAGTGGAAAATGCGCAACGATAAACAATCTGAGCATAATTTCAGCCCTACAACTTTTGTAAGTCTGATCCTTGGAAATTAAAAACTTCTTGTTACATCAGGCGGTATGCAAAAAGTCCTTTGGTCTTATCCAAGTGCTTTTGCCACCATTTATGCCTTATGAGCTCACAATGTTTAGCTATGATTGCATTAATGAAAACTTCGCAAAAGGCTTTTTATTTAAACAGCACTATAGGCAGTAGGCACTGAGCCAACTTTTAAGTTCTGAATCTTACAACCATATATGTCGAAAATTTTGGTAGCTTTGATTTACCAGGAAGTTTTCTACTACGATACTACATTACTACTCAATAGCGTAACTAAACAACTTGGAAATATCGTGCCGGGGGATAAAAACATATTCTAACAATGTTGTCTTTTAACCTAACGCGCTCACTAAGCACACAAGAAAATCATTTAGGCTTCACTAAGCCATCTAATTACTTGTTATTATGATGCAATTATTTGCTTGAAGTAGTTTCATTGCTTCATAATAAAAATTCCAAGTACTTGCAGGCAGCTAAAAGTTCTTCGTCCTGGTTTTACCCAATTAAAAACGTCTTCAAAAGATAAGTATATTTTTTGATGAAGGTGTAAAAGTTTTAATCTTGAAAAACTGTTGGAACAGGTTTTCGGTCAGGAATTTCTTACCTGCCAAACGGTTGGTAAAATCCTGCTAGAAAATCAGCTAACTGCTAAATTGAAAATTTTGCAGCTAACAGTGATAAAATCCTGCAAGATTTAGCAGCAAATCAGCTAAAATAACAACACTGCTAACCGCAATCTTATGCCTCTTGTTACGCAACTCCACTAAAAGATTCAAACAAGAATTTCTGGACAAAGACAGCGTTCAAGTGAAAACCTTCGCTTACCACGTATGGCAAATTTAGCGGAATACTGACTTCTTAACTGAAAAAAAATCTTATATATAATGCAATAAATACGATTTATTAAGACTGCGGGGCCCCCAAAGGCGCGGGGGGTCCCAGAAACTCCTACATTTGCTACTATTGTTAATCCGGCACTGCTTGTAAATCCATTCAATGTTAATGTAGTCGGTGATGGCTGTCCTGTTCACCAACCGTTTGTCACACACTTGACTGCTGCAGAAAGTAAACTTACCGAAATGCAAATAAATCTTGCTCTAAAAAACTTTATTTAATGCCACTCTACAGTTAATTCTCGGCAACAGGTTCCAGAAAGTAATTAACCAGAATATAAAAAAAAACAGTGTACAGCTCATTTCTGTATGCAGCATGACATATTGCTACGAATTTTGTTTCTCTGTAATGTAGTTCGTAAAATCAGATCATTGTGCAACCTTGAAAAACTAACACTTGGGAGAATTAATTCGCACATCTAACAACGTACTGTCCAGATTTTCGAGGACTAGAATATCAAACTAAAACTTAATATTGACAATCACCATACCTCATTTAATGTAAAACTTTCATTCTTTACAGTATTTGTATTGACATTGCAAACTGGTTCTGCGGCTCGCCGGTGCTTTCGCCGGTGGGATGACGGATTTGTTGTTAATGTTTATATAATGGGAACCGTGAGCGTCCGCAGGGGGTAAAACGGGCATTTACCCCCCCCTGGAAATCGGGACTAAGAACGAGAATTTTCTAGAAATCATGAAGGCAGTAGCTAAAATCCGATTAACTGGTGTAATTCTTGCAGTGACAGTTTATTTGCCGCTATTATACTCACACTGTACAAGACACATTTTCATGGTTCTCGTGTCATGCCGTAGTGATCTTGCAATTCACTCGTGTGCGCTCCTTTGCGTGGCCCGGCCGAACTTGGGACCGAATTCTGCTGTTCGTCTCTATTGCGTAACAGTATCATGGCAGTAAATCTTCAAAGGTTCACTTCAAGTGACGATAACAAGCATTTTGCCGTATGCTGGTGTTGAAGGCAGATATCTTGGAAGGCAATGCAGCGACACAGTGACTGCTGACAGTGCCATATTATCCCAAATCTGCCCCCCAAAAAAATGCTTGCATGGCCCCCCTAATCGTCATTTATGAAAAAAAATTATGCTACATCTCGTAAATGGCCTTGAAAACAAAATGTCTTAATTGCAGAAAAAATGTTGGCAGAAGCAGGCCCGTAGACAGGTTTTAAGCTTCGAGGGGCAAAATACATATTTAGGGGGGAAATATTTTTATTTTTATCACATGTTTAAAAAAAATTTTCTGAGCACAACAACATTTGGTGGGGAACAAAAACAATTTTGGGTAACTGCCCCAGAATGCCCCACCGTGTCTGCGGGCCTGGTCAGAACCGTCACGAGAAAGTCTTCCATTGGGAGCCTTCATGTTTGTGCAAGGGGGCTAGACATTCTGAAAATTTATATTTAATTCAAAACATGATTTGCAGTTTGTGCAAATTATATTAGAAATATTTTGCTGCAAATACCCATAATAAGCTCATAGCAAAATTTTTTTAATAAAATTTTTTGAACGAGCTTAACAAAAGGAACTGGGTCATAAATCATTGTCATTTAATTGACAGCGATTAGTTAGAGATGTCGTAATGAAATGCAAATGCAAAAAAATGCAGGAAAGCAGAATCGATCCAAACGTTCAGTTATCAAAACACTATTACCGAAGGAGCAAACATGAGGCCGGTCAAAGTATGTGCGCTGCGATGAACGTTTTCTTTCATTATAAAGAATTTCATTTTTTCATCATTTTCATTAGAAAAAATTGATAAACATTACCATGAGCTTAAAGTGAAATATGCTTATAAAGCGTGACCAGTGGGCTTTTTATTGGCTGAAATACGCATGCATAAACCTTGCTGATGTCTGCACTGTTAATCTCCTGGTACATGGCACATGTTTAGATTAATAACATTTTGTATCTGAAATCGCCTATGAATGTTAACAAATATAGACTAAGACCTACGTGGACGCAACGGTTAACATTCATAACCCACTAACTGCACTATTCTGTTTTGGGGAAACCCCCAAAATGGACTCTTCTAACTACACAATTAACTCCATCTGGCTGTCTAAACAGCAGCCTGCGCAAATGTGCAACTTTGGTGGCAAGCACCAAAGGTATCTTGCTGCTATGCAGTACAAAATATGAGAAAACTACCTGGGCTAGACATAGCAGCCTATATTTTTTTTACAACAATCACTACACAAAATACGTTGATCAAGTGAAAGTCTGGCTTCTGGACATATA
>Ga0210059_1011536_pt1 | contig 13493 bp, 8 predicted proteins | sample Ectturendosymbi2_FD_188042 | JGI IMG/M metagenome (GOLD analysis project Ga0210059, IMG submission 188042) | Ecteinascidia turbinata endosymbiont from Florida, USA - Sample 2 (SPAdes) (version 2) | ecosystem: Host-associated > Tunicates > Ascidians > Unclassified | place: Key West, Florida...
GCATAGTTTATTGTACCGCAACTGGAGTGTTAATTTTTATCGAATTACTCCATTTCACTTTGGCAAAGCTAGACTTTTTCCGCTGCACGTTACAGTCTGTGGCAAACCATGTGACCGCCTGAGACAAGAGCCACGCCAAACGCGATGAGTAATTTTGTCAGTCAGAAGTGCCGAATGGCCGTTGCGATCTGGGTTCGTTGAACAGTGTTGTAGCTGTGTACAGTGGAGGAGTTACATTTGCGCTAAATTTTGGTAATCTGCAATTTTTGTAACCTTGAGGTTTGATCTTAGCAACAGTGCGTAATTTTTTCTTTTTGTTTCATATGTCGACTTTTGCGCAGGACTGAAGATGTGTAATACACGAAACTAGTTTCCTTACGCAATAAATTGCGATAGATTCGCTTGGTGTGGGTCACTGTTGTGGCTTTACAAATATTGCAGTTGTAAGTTGTATCACTCAAGCCTCTTCTAAACTAAACCAAGCTTAGACTTGTTTCCTCGTAAATGTACGTATGCGAAAGTGATTGATTTACGTAATATGGTCCTGTGAAGCATTGGGTTCATTGCAAATCGATGTCGCACCCCCCCACCAAATCAGCCTGTGTCCGCTACTGGTTTCAACATCATTTATATGCCTTTATTGTAGTTCATTTCTTATCACAAGATTCTAACCTGCTTGAGTGGGTAATATTGCATCGTTTGGTTTTTCCTGCGTTCACAAGGATTGGTCGCGTCAAGCCGCTGTGCGAAGTGGTGGGATGCCTTTAGTCTTTAGATACAAAGCAAGCGAGTTTCCGCTCCCACGCATGCATTGATCGCGTGTTCGTTTCCGCAATGCATGATTACATGACTAGTTCTCAACCTGCTTAATTCTCGTGACACCACAGTGCTGCACCAGTGTATAACCTCTGATGCATTTCCTCTCTAGCATTCACTGATATTTTTAAATACGTGTAAACAGCAAATGTTTATTATGACAATTTAAAACCATTTTCTCCTGGTGGCTTGACCTTACCTGCAACGCATTATACTTCAATAAAACGTATAACCGCATTGCACATATTACATTTTATTCCCAGAGCAAAAGACTTTTACTAACTATTATACACTGCTCCCTTTACAATAGAAGCAGCAGCTTCGTCCTTGGAAGGTCCGCAGCCTAGATGACCCCTGGTCCTTCGCAGCGTCCCACTCCCTCATTCATTATATAAATCGATTCACTTGGAAGTCATCGCAGCACTACATTATAATAATCACGATGACGTCATTCATGCGTGTGTCTTATAAGCTTGTGTTTCATCAGAGTAAATGTATTAGCGCCATTAAACGTATGCACTCTAGTACCACCACGTATATATCCTCGTCTTCTTTCATGTATTTGCGTATTCCTTGTTACAGCGATGCATGTTTAAAATCTAGCGCCTTGCGTGTGGGAGTGAAGACGTTACACAATACAATATACAACAGGGGTCTCAAACACGCGGCCCGCCAGGACGTTTTGTGCGGCCCGCGATGCTTTTCGAGAATTTTAAAATAGTTGACATTTACGTTGCCAAGTGCTTTGAAAAAAGATGCAGCGAAATAACTGAATCAAACTGAATGGTTCCCAGTGCGGTTTTCGTTCCAGTCGTGGCACTACAGATCAAATTTTCACTCTCCAGCAAATTTTTGTGAAATCTTGGGAGTGTGGCAAAGACGTCTACACATGCGCTGTCGATCTCCTCGAGAAAGCATGCGATCGGATTCCTCGTGAAGCTTTGGGGTCCCCAAAGTTTTCCACGCTATGGGGTCAAGTCACTACACATTCCTGCTCAGAAGTTTGTGTACGTGTCGGGAGAGTTAAATCATGACCGTTCACCGTTGGTGTTGGCCTCCAACAACGGTGTGTGGTGTCGCCACTCCTTTTCATAGTCTACGTGCATTGAATAGACTACGGCAACCTACGGACCGCGAGTCGGATCCAGCCCTCCAAACAAGTCATCCGGCCCGCAGCTCCTTTGCAAATTGTAGTACAGTAACTGTGGCGGTACCTGAACTTATCAGAAACAGCATTTACATCTTATTTACTGTGAAAGGTATCATGAATTATAGACAAATAAATTCTAGCCGTCTCTACGTTGGCGTTAATCAATCCTAGCCTCTAAGGAACTTGTTCACTCGCTAGCTGAGCACTTTTAAACACCGATGAATAAATTGAATAAGGAAAATGTTATTCATTTCATTCATTTTCATGCCCGCTTTTCCTCTAGGGAGGGTCGCTGGGCAGCAGTCGTAGGGGGACTTGGAATACCTGACGGTCAACAGCAATTTCAGATAGTTCTGCTGGCTCCACAACAAGACGGGACCAAGCAAGGTCGGAGATGTGGTCACTCCAACTAGGCCTTGGACGATTTCTGGGCCGCTTTCCCGTGTGTTTAGCCAGCAGAACTCGCATCGCCAGTCTTTTGCGGGACATTCTGGACGCATGACCGAAGCAACGTAGCTGTGATCTGTCAATTCGGAGAAATGGTTCAACATTCACGGCTCTGAGAATTTCACAGCTGCGCACTTTATCGTGAAGTGTCGCACCGTAATGACGGGGGCAGGGGCGCAATGCTTAGGGTGCCGAAGCACTGGGGACGCCGAAAAGTCTCAACAATGTCCCGCGTTTTTTCTTCAACGCACTACATTTACTCCCAAAAAACTTTAGGTTCGAACATGGGGAGCCAAACTTCTTTTGTGTCCCCGGCGCCATCCAACCTCGGTAGGCCCTTGTGTCTATTTGCACTCTTCGCAAAAATCCCATTTTGCTGCTTGCACCTGAGATAATATTCTATCGGTCATTAACCAAGATTCATGACCATAGGTAAGGATCGGAACACAGACCGATTTAAAAACTGACAGCTTTGCGGCATTTGAAAGCTCCCGTTTCGTGACCACAGAGCGATAATGCTCACCCGGAACTGCATTTGCTTCACTAATCCGTGTAGCAATCTCCTCGCTCCACATTCAGTCACTCGTGACATAAGTACCACCCCTAGGTACTTGAACTTCTTTACCTGCTGCAGTGTATTGCCATTCACTTGCAGCATACACTGCCTTGGGTTTCTAGAGAGACATCATACCCCGGTATTTTTAGTGCTGATTTTCATTCCGGCTCGGTCGGACGCAGCAAAAAATTGATCAAGTGTATGTTGAAGGCCCTGTTGAAAAGACGCTACTGCTAGCAGTACCAAATCATCTGCAAAAATTATACGGTCGATCTTGCAGCTCCCAACTGTGACACTCTCATCGACTCGGCTGTAACTGTCTATTCCAGGGGTCGGCAACCTTTCCCTCGTCGCGGGCCAAAAACAAACTCTGCAGGGCATGGTGGGCCGTACATGTTTTCTACCAATTCCATTCCTTTGCTGTTCATGATGTTGCTAAAACATGGGCATTTGTGGAATTTGAATCAAATTAAATTTCTGATTTTCGCAGTTCATAGTAGCACAGTGCGATTTCTCAAAACAAGTCCCCCTTATAGTATGCAATACAAGAAGCTGCAAAGACGGCAGATTCATAAAATATAATATAGCCTAATACCACTAGACCGGCCATTATTGTGTCAGTGTCATAAGGCGGCCCGCAGGTTGCGTTGTAAGTGCTCATGTAGCCCACGGAACAATTTGAGTTTGAGACCCTGATATACAATGTTGGTTAATAGTACATTGTCACGTTTATTGAAACCTCGTTAACTTTGTCTGGGTTTGAAAAAATTTCTTTGAAAATCTGTCCTTTCGCAATGACCTCCCCCATTTCAACCTACGTTTGTTTTGCAGCGAAACTGTACGAAATATTGAAGTACTGTAATGTTTTTCGCTTAAACATGCCAGCAGGAGATTAATTGCTTGATAAAAAACTGGATTCAATGGTGCAGCTCGTTGAAACCTTGCAGTAAATTACTTCAGTACTGCGTGCGCTGCAGTAGCCTACGGTTTAGGGCTGTAGCAGTTTCAGAAGTTCAGGTTAATCTACATAGTAATTGTCAGTGTATATCTTTTGTATAAACTTTGCATGCAAACCAGCAGCTTGCACCAGGACCTGGCAGGTATTTCTTACTGGCAAATAAAGGCAAACCATCCTGCCAAGGGGTATACTGAAATCTTCATTTTGGCGGTTAGAAAATGTGCCTAAAATTTATAAGTATTGTGCCATGTGCTCCCGGACAGTGACGATTCTAAGGGAGGGCCTGGATGGGTCATGGCTCCCCAGATTTTTGCTTGGCCCCGTTTGCCTCTCAGGATTTTTTCTTGACTTCCTGTTCAAGTTCGTTTGGTTGACATATACAGTAGATAACTTTCGGCCAGCAATATTTTGAACGATAATTTATAAACCCTCTAGCCCAGGGATTCTCAAACGTTTTTGTTCTGCGAAGCCATTTTGGAAAAGGTTTTTGTATGCGACCTTTTATGGATAACCTAGATCAGGGGTTTCCCATTCAAACCTGGGGTACATGTACCTCTACGGGTACATTTGCCTGTCTCAAATGTTTCGTGCATTTCAGTGTGAGGTGGAGTTGAATTTTATTACTGTCTGCAAATTGTTGCTTGTCACAGTACCAAAAGGTTTGTGAAAGCAGAATTGGTTTCAGTTAATTTATCTCAATTTATCCTGGCTGCTGCATTGCGTTCTGCTGCCTTGTGTCTACGACTTCGAAACATGTTACGTGAGTGGTTCGTGACTACAGTTTTCACTCTGCCTATATGTCCTGGAACCTCACATAATTTTGTACGGATTTTCTGCAATGATTCAGAAGCAATTCTTTCACGTATTTTAGCTCTTTGACCCGGAGGCCAAACATATCCATCAGAAACACACTTGAAACAATAAACAAATCATATTCATTTAGTGAAAATGATTTAAAACGTGAAATAACTTTTGCAAAGAATTTGTTTCGGAAGGAGTCGAAGCCGCCTATATCGCTTGAACTATTTTTGTCATTTATATCTACTTAAAAAGCTGCGTTTGATTGTTACTGGTAGCTGTAACTCTTCCCGTCACCAGTGCTTCATGCGAGAGAAATTTTTCAAAAATGAAATTAGTGAAAACATTTCCCAGAAATTCCATTGCCAGTGAAAGATTGGGTAACATTGATATACTTTAAATTGAAAGGTACTTATAGCTGAAAAACAGCTTTAGATAAGTTCATTGATGAATCTGACAGTCGACATGATAACCGAAGGATTAAGTCACATTGAGGTGATGAAGGTATAAAATTTATACGTAGCCCGTGCAGGGATCCGTGTGAGAATTATATTGCTCATTGTCTATTTGTCTAAATCTTTTTTGGTTAAGAGTTAGTGCGTGTTTCGCTTATGACAAGACAGTCATAAATCAACGCAGGATTGAAAAGTCAGCTTTTGAGGATCAGTCAGAGAAAAATCAGTGTGAATATTAAAATGAACGACTTTGTTGTGAATGTTCTGCAAAATAAGTTTTACGCCTACTGTTACATCTTGCTATCAGGTGCACGCCCCAAACGCCGATGCACACCTATCTGCGGCGTTGTTATGTTACTTAGATGCAACTGGTGCCGAAACCTCGCTGCTGTTAACTGCATACTGCATTGAATAGTCCTCACCCTATCCACGCTGCACACTTGTAATAGTATACCATTGTTATGGTTACACCAAGGGGTGTAACGAGGTTAGATGACGCCCGGGGCAAGAAGCAAGTTTGGCGCCCCCATCTTCGAATCTGAGGCCTTTCGAAAGCAAATGTACTTGAAGAAAGTACTTGAGTCATTGTTGGGACTTTTCGGCGCTCCTGTCGTGATTTGGTGCCCCCATAGGGAATCGGCCTCCGGGGAATTGTGCCCCCCTTATCCCCCTCGTTACGCCCATGGTTACACCACAATCACAAAATGTCCATAAGCTACCGCAAAAACGGATTAGTCAGTAGTCACCAATCAGTTGGAAGGTGGTTTATTTTTTATATGCTTTGTAGTAAGAAAATTTTGATGAAGCTATTTGGCTATCAACAGTGTACTTTTCTCTGTGTCAAGATGGAAATCGCGGTTGGAACTTATTCCCTTTCATGTGAATTGTATTCACTTTCGTGGAGCTGTTTTCGTTCATGTGGGGCCGGAACAACTGTGCACGGAAAATGGTGTTTCGATCTACATGTGTAGTGCTGTGGAAGTTGCATGAATAGCACAGGATTTTCGACGTAGCAGTACACGTGTGTGATTGCATCTACAATGGCGTTTCGTTTAGGTGTCTGTAGTGAATTATAACGCTAGTTCAGATTTAACGATATTCACAAGCGTATGTTGGGTTTGGTATGGTTAATCATAGCAACTTAATCTTCAAAACAATGAAAAATCACCACATAAGATAGATATTTATGTTGCCCCCCTGCTTTTTCCTTGGCCCCGCAGTCCCCCAATTTTTTTAATTCTAGAATCGCCATTGCTCCCGGCCGTTGTATCTGCTATTTGTCTACGTAGCTAGTAAAGGGCGTTATAATTTATGACCAAATTTTTAGTAAGAAAATATTTTTAGAGCTGTCATTTACAGTAATTGTGTACCTGTACTTAAAAAATAATTTTTTTTAAGTACAGGTACACAATTACTGTACTCCGCCCGCATTTATACCCCTCGTATCTCGACAAGGTCATCGTTGGTTTTTAATGTGCGATGCTTAACTCTGCACACACATTTTGTCAGCATCAACATAAATAGACTGACAGCTTGTAGTAGTCATGCGACTTGTGCGAGCTTTTTTGTTTCGGATATCATCAAAGGAACTCGCAACGGATTAGAAACAAACAAGGATAAAATGAGGTGTCGTCATGCATGTCCAATCTTACACTGAAAAAAGACCTTGGCACGACTTTGCATCGCTTCGGCATACAGTAAAATGTCTGTTTTCAACCACTGAATGGTAATGCATTGCAGATTCTATTGGAGATGAGGAGCTCAAAAACAGAAATGAAGTGTTTTACTGAATCTGACAGAAATCACCACGATAACTGCTTACAGCCAGACAAAAAGTCTCGGTTTGTTTTGGGAATGAAGGAATTGCAACGTCGTAGTTGTAGCGGGGTTGAATATAGTGTGACAAATAGGGGGACCTGAGGGAGAACGTACTGCCTACAGCTGTGCAAATTAGTGTCATCACAGAAATTAGTGTAAAAGCGAACTTTTTTTACGTGGTACGACCAAATTAGACCTCAGACCATCATTATAAATTCATTCCTCAGCCCTGCCGACAAGGCAGTTAAAGGATCAGCTGTGGCCCGTTGGCTGTCTTATGGCCAGGCGTGGTTTACCGGGAAAAAACTCAATGAGATAATGTACAGGCTTAATAGAGAGGTGCATCAGTTGTTTACACGCTCGAGTGCATGAGGTTTGCACGCTTGAGTGCATCCGAAGTTGAAGGTCTTAGGTACACCTCAGGTTTACTCGACCGCTGCAAACGTGACTCTACAGTACACCACAAAATCTTAAACACCAACGTCGCAACAACCTACTTAACCCATTTGGCTAACAGTTGCAATGTTACGTTTTTACGCTTCACTGGGCTAACCTTTTTACGCTCCACCTTCTCAGAAGATTGAAAATCAAGTAAACTTCCGTCTTTCAAAGTTTTAAGCTTCTCTGGATAAACAGAAGATTGAATTTCGCGATTTACTACCCAACCACCTCGGCTTAGATAGATTATTTTAAACCAAGCTTTTTTAAGGATTTTTGTCCTTTTGGTTGTGTTGTTGTTTTAAGAAACAACTGAAGAAAAGCCTGCGGTATCAAATTACATAGCTAGATCTTGTAAGGTCGAACTACGTAGACTGAAAACCTGTGTCGATTGCCATATGAAATAAAAAATTTGGAAGAGAGATTTGCTTTTTATCATTTTTCAGCTTGCGTTTCATGCGGTCGTCTCACACGAGAAAAGTTTAGCGAGGATGATTCAACTCAAAATAAATCATTGTTGATCCTTAAACTTGAGTCATTCACAAGGTAAGAGACAAAATACAAATTTGCCATGGAAAGTGTTTGTATGCTTGAGATAAATTTTGCTAAAATAGCTTTCGTTGAGATAAATTTTGCTAAAATAGCTTTCGAAGTCATGATGAATTGAATACGAACTTTCGTAACAGCGGTAATCATTGAAAAATCTACTTCAAAATGTATGAGCAGTTGGTCAGTGATCACTCGCACTATTGATCTAATCTGTTAAGTTACGCAAAGTTCCACTTTGTTTCACTGTTTAGCAGAAATTTTGTAACATCAGGAAGTGACATTTGAACATATAGTGAAAAAGATGAAAATAACAAACAGGATTCGAATCAGTTCTGTTATTTTCCAACTGCAATCAAGTTCAAAGTAATTCGCAACTGTTTTCAGTCTTGCATGTTCCTTTGTGCGCATTTACCAAGCCGCGTTTGCATTCTTTGTTACCTTGTGGCGTAGCGGAATCTGTCAAAAGACAGCCACACCCTCCGTTTTGTGCGAAACAGACGATTAGGGTAAGTGTAAAGACTCTATATACTACGATTGGGTAAAGCTAAAGGCTTGACACTGCAGCCAGTTGTGTTTATCAAAATTTTGTTGCTGGCAAAAAAGCAATGAAAAGATTCTTGACCCACCAAAATTTTTATCTACCTTAATCGCAATTATAAGCATGCGAGTTATGAGGATGCAGATCGCACATATTCGAGTAACACCATCACGTTGCGAGTGTTTTGTGAAAGTGGAGTTTATCACATTGAGTTGCGACTAATTTTAATTCTGGCACCAACTTTCTAACTCTTCTGGAATCTTTCAAAAACACTAAATACTCATTTTAAACGTGCGTCGCGCGCAACTGTGAAAGATCGTCTGGCTCGCTCACGTTATCTCCTTTCATGCGACGCAGAGTTTAGGACAAACATAAAGCAGAACAGTTCTTCGTTGCTCTTGATAACATAAAAAAGCAAACAACCATCTTCTCAACTTAACAATAAAAAAGCTAATTTAAACATGTCAGAACCAGCACTAACACTGAGCTCGCATGTCAAGACATCAAACACCGACAGGTGTTCGAAAACACGTCATAGCGTTGCTAGAACAACCGATTTCGGACCCGAAGGGCACTGCTAAGTCTGACAGCACATAGTTTACTGTAGATGCTTTTTCTCGTTTGTCTTGGCACGTCTGCACACTTACCTCGACTTTCACACTCCAACTGCATAGTGACGTCTGGTCACGCGCATTCTTTTTTCGGTTCCTCTTTCGGGCAGAACTAACTACTTCACAGTTCAAACAAAAGTTTTGTGCGCTCTTGCAGGCCTACAAAAGGCCGCGTTTTTGACGTAGCACGCCCCGTAGCCAACTATTTTTCAACCACGGCCTGCTTAAATATGTTAAGTAGGCCATGGTTCAACCTTTTTCTGATCGCATACCACGTGGTGGTTTTTACTGTCACTGCCTACCACCTGCTCCAGAAGAACTCAATTTGTTCAAAGCGATTTGTGAATTCCAAAGCACACCAATGAACTGACAAAAAACAAAATAACGCGACGGCTGCAGCTGCTCCTACGTAAGCTGTAATCAGAATTAGGTCAACTAATCAATAATAAGAACGAAATAATTATAAAATTAATTCTGAAATCTTACAGGTACATCAGCAGTCCAATTACACTGCAGACCCGATATAACGGGGATGTCGGAATCCACAACATCAGACCGCGTTATAAGTGAGTCGCGTTATACCAAGGTATTTTAGTACGTAACAAATCACGTAGCGTAATGAAATACGAAATCTGGGTTCATTCTCAAACCGCGTTATATCCGATTCCGCGTTATATCGGCTGTACAGTGTAATACTAGTTGCTGAACTTACAAGAAATTAGTTTGCTAAAAATCTGTCCAGTTCTGCGGCGAAGATGGACGAAACAATGCGCCATACATTTTGTTTCCAAACTTTGCACAACTTTCTTTTTTCCGTTACATCAAAAATTACGTTACAAACGCCTGCGACAGTTACTTTAGTTTATGAGCAGGGTTGTTGTGAACGTGGTCTGCAACAAATTTTTTTTTTAATTTGGGTGGGGGGGTTTGGGCCACTGGGATCATGACAGGGGTATGTTTTTGGTTAATTTTATGACTATAGCCTAGAATGCATTTGAATCTCGCGCGGTTTTAATTTTATGACTGTAGCCTAGAATGCATTTAAATCGCGCGGTTTCTCGCCAGTGATTCGGCTTGATTTTCGAACTCCCACGGGACGTTGACGTCATGTATTGTTTTGACAGACCGGTCAAAACATGTCAAAACATCCTGTGGTTTTGTAAACATGGCCAGAAAGGCCGAAATCGCACGGTGAAAATTGTTTTTTTCAGTCTAAACTAAAGCAGCGGTGCTCAAACTTTTTGGCTCGTGGGCCACATTTGTCTTTCAGAAATCCTACGCGGGCCACAAGAATTAATAAGCTTATTTATGAAGGAAAACTTTGCTGCATCTAAAGAACTGCTCACAATTGCATCCATCACACTAAAATTAAGTACTGAAAGTAGTTATTATGTAATTGCAATTGTTGGTTCACTTGACATCTTCAACAAAAATTGTCTGAATTGATTAAAGTGTTAAGTTTTCTTTCCAATGAAAATTGCTTCGCGGGCCACTCCAGAGGGCCTTGCGGGCCATGGTTTGAGCACCACTGGTTTAGAGCAACAGTTGTTTAACTTTAGTAACTGTGGATAACGTTGAAGTATATCTTGCATTAAACTTTGCAAAGAGACTCATCATTTGCGTTAGTAGGCGGAAACGTGGTACACAAGGTTAAGCACGCGCCACTCAGGCAGGTTCTGTTCGATTACCGGATGGGCCATAACGCAAACCTTCAAAACAGTACTTCCGGTGTCAAGCGATATTTCTGACTGCGAAATCGCGGACTTCACGCCATCTGCGCATACGCAGAGTGATATTTCCGGTCATGCATTTCGCAACCGGTAGCTGTTCACCGAGATGTCAAATGTGCTGAGAACCAGCGGTGTACACAGAAAATTTTCATAGGGGGGTGTTCTATCAATGGCATATGATGGTCATTTGTATTTGATGTGCGCTGTTTGCGGCGTCACAATTTGACGTCATATTCATATTTCCAAACCAACGTTTTGGCGAAGTTTGTTGACATAATTTGCATATTCTTCTACAAGCACTCCCCTTATTTCATGTGTCATTGCACTGAATATAAACTGTCAGTGCTCCAAGTTACGATATAGAAGGTAAATACACTCAACGCCACGACACAGCAGTTCATAACTGCAAGAATATCAGGCTGCTTTCCTAAAAACAGGGGAGTAAAACACACTCATCAACACGTCAGAGAAATTTACCACTGCAAAGTCAAGTTGCGTTAATGTCTCGTCGAATCCGAGCAATCGAGCATAGAAGGTGTGTGGCTGGCTGGCTGACCCAAACCCCGGTTTGCAAGAACGAATCTTGCTAAACTACAAAACAATTGAGAATGCGCGTAAGGTACGCCGGGAAATTTTCGTTTTTTTATGTATGGAAGTCCAGCATACTTCTAGTTTTCGTTTTTGTCTGCTGAGATATTATCAAATGCCTGAATGCTTCTATGTCAACAACTGCTGTTTTTGAGCTCGTGGAGCAATTCTATCATGCTACAGAAATTGGTAATGTAGCCAATGGGGTCAGCGCTTGCGCTGATCAGCCGTAGCAGACAAAATAAATGCAGTTGTTTCGCATAAAGTGAACTATCGCGGAACACAATCTTAAACATGCGTAGTGAACGATAAGTCCGCAAAAAGCTTTGCACCCATGCATGGGATCAATAGCATTTCTAACTCACTTTTTCTGCACGATATTGAAGCAATAACATCATGGCATGAAGACTCTCAACCTCTCTGCCGCGAGAACACCTATATGTGGCGCAACGCGATATACCAAACTGAATTTGATGGTTCATGTGGAATGTGTGAAACGCATTATTCTAGGTGGCAATTGTCCGGGTGGTACAGGGGTGTAGTATTAAAAATAAGCAGTGTGGCAAACATTGGGGTAACGACCCTAAGTGCCACCCGGGGCCGGCCATAAAAGTGCCGTCCCTTGCTTCAGTCAAATTTGGTAACAAGAAATAAAATGAAGGAAAATATGTTTCGTACCTATGAAGCTTATAGGGAATAAGAAAGCACCTTGAGCATCAAAGTCAAACACTCACGAACTGGAAAGAATGTTCCATTGTTCACTTCACGTTTCAGTTGTGGTTTCATTCTCTTAGTTAGAATACATAAAAGGCTCCAAACGTTAACTCTGTCGGCACTTGCGTGGGACCCTCATACGTTTCGGGACGCTTTTTGATAACATAGATTAAGTAGACTTAAAACCGGCTTTGGTTGAAAAGCGCTGGCTTGCAGTTTTCATCGTGTCCTGCAAACCTGGTCTTGCTGTTGGGTTGGGCTTCTTCCAATCACGCGTGCATAGTGTTGTAGGGACCGAGTAGGGAACCAATGAAGGGGTTCTTAGCTAGTTGCCGATCGATTTAGTCGGTCGATCACGATTCCACAGAGATCCCTACTAGTTGAGTGTCCGTTAATAACTCTTCAGTAGCACTATATGTTCATTGCTGCTTTCGATTATTCAGATATACAGCAAAACCTCCGATGCACTTGAGCGTGAAGTCAGAACAACGCAACGTTAAACGGTTCGATGCAGCAGTAGAATTAGAATGACGACGAACAAAAGCGTTGGGCGTTCACATGCGCTACAGGAAACAGCGACCGACTGCAGTTATGTAGGTTTGCCGGGTAACGTGTCGACTGTTGAACTGTTCGGACACTGACCTAACAGCAACCAGACTTCTGAACCTACCGGCCCGAGTGTGGTAGCCATGTGGCAGACATCAGACAGTATCTCGGACTCTGTCTATGGAAAGAAATCCTTTCTCAGCAACGAATCAGACACTTTAAGATCTTGCAGAGTATATATTTCGCCTACGATGTAGGCATCATCAGCTCTGCGAAGTGCATGAAGTATAAATAGAAAAAATAAAATCAAACCCACAAACAGTAAAGTTATAAATTAAGAAAATCTAAGTAAAATTGCAAGCCCAGCTGCCCACTTTACATTTGAAAGGAAAAGGTCACAGTAGGAACAACTAACCAAAACAAACTACAAAGTGTACAGTGACGTAACAAACAAAATAACAGTTCAGTAGGTTACACAGGATGCGTAAGTGGTGTAGCTTAACGTGCTTGCAAGAATTTGTTGACACAGCCACGCGGTGGGTCTACGGATGGTCGCGACTGGTCACGGGCCATAAAGAAGCCGAAGTAGCGGAAGTAAAACCATCCCAAAACAATCCGTTACATAGCAAGACTGCGTTAAACCCACACAAAATTCGACAACAAAAGCCAAATCAATGAGCAATAACGACAACAAGAAGTAAGCGAAGCAACAAATAGTACGTCCTTCCAGCTGCCAAGGCACGTTCAGGAGATCTCAACGCAGATGGAAACCATGAAGCCC
>Ga0210059_1011537_pt1 | contig 13493 bp, 6 predicted proteins | sample Ectturendosymbi2_FD_188042 | JGI IMG/M metagenome (GOLD analysis project Ga0210059, IMG submission 188042) | Ecteinascidia turbinata endosymbiont from Florida, USA - Sample 2 (SPAdes) (version 2) | ecosystem: Host-associated > Tunicates > Ascidians > Unclassified | place: Key West, Florida...
GAAAACTGCCATCACAGCAAAAATAAGAGCCATCCCGAAAGAGGAGTGTGTAAAAGTGATTAACAACTTTGCCAGACGAGTACAGGTTTGCTTGCAACGAAATGGTGGACATTTGGAACACATCTTGAGAAAGCCATAAATTGACTAAAAATCGACAGAAATAGTTGAAACTCTGGTGAATGGTCTTCCATAAACTGAATAATGTGTGGTTGTAATTTGAAATAAATAGCTTTTTAATCAAAGTCACAATTGAAATTTTCATGGGTACACATCTTTTTGGGTCACCCTGTATTATCACAAATGGACACTTTAACAACTTGTAAAACGTTTTGTTTTTATATATGCTGTTACTCAAATTGATTTTCAGATATATTTTATGTTTTTAGGTTGTGTTACATGTTGTGATTAATTATACTTCATATAAGTGAAAAATTGTGCAATGTAGTCCTACAGTTTCACTGAAACAAACAAGAAAAGCCAATTTCGATTACATTTCTTGTTCAAAGTTGATTGCCTTTTGTTTCATTTTTATTAGAGATTGACCGATAAGGCTTTTTTGTGGCCGATACTGATATATTGTCCATTCATGGACTGATAGCTCAATTCTGATAAACAATATTTCCAAAAATTTTAAATCTTGTTTTCTGCTTTACTCTCAAAAGCATGATGTATTCCATGCCTTAACTTTTTTTCAAAAACTTCAAAAATCAGGATTTAGGAGTTAAATTTTTCAAATTGCAGCAATTTAAATATTTTGATATGATTTTAAAATTAATCTGATTAATGATGATGCTTTTGTTTTGGCTGCGACGGTTTATGCATGCGACATGGTCATCTTGTCTGCTTGTTTATGAAAACACACAACTGCTAGCGTTGCTGCAAGATAACTGTCTTGACTTGTTTCATTGTGCTTTCTTGCGCAAGTTGCCTGGATGCGTGAGGAACATCACAGTGTTTTGTCAACACCTACAGAGGCCGATGAAATTGTCCGTTTTGGTTGATACCGATATATCAGCCAGGCCGATATATCAATTTATCTCTAAATTTTATTGTTTTCATGTCATTCAAATGTTCTTATTGTTGCTATCCAGCCAATCTTTTATTTTGATTGCTGTAAGGTGTTAATGTTAGATAGTTCAGTGTTAATATAGCTGTTAGTAGAAGTTTGGGATTTAACTATGAGGCATGAAAAGGGAATGATAGCTGTTGACCAAGGTTTATTTTTTCTGGTTTATCAGTTATGCTTTTATTATTAAAACTACACTGTGTTGTTTGTATTTTAAGATTAAAGGAGAAGAAACTTGCTAGTGAAATTATTGCTGTAACATGTGGACCATCTCAAAACCAGGTAATGGTGTGTTGGTGGAACAATTATTTAGCATGAGTTCTTGATTATTTCCATTTTATAAGAGAAAAATTGACCTACCCTTTATAGTATGAGTTTTTAGGAAACGCTGAGAACTGCTTTGGCTATGGGAGCTGACCGAGGAATACATGTGGAAGTATCAGGCAAAGATTATGATAGAATGACCTCATTACATGTGAGTTATTTGATGTTATTTTGGTTCAATTGATACTATTTTCATTAGAAAGTACTACCAAAGAAACAAAGGCATACAATCGATAGCTTAAGTTAAATTGGTACTTTTCATGGGATACTGCCATGGTGTTCTGCAACACCCAGTTAGCTTTGTAATGTTATGGATCCACTGCTTTACTTGCTGATATGGAAAAGTACCAAATGTTCATTTTGTTTCTATCAGTAATGATTGAGGTGGCTCAGTTAATTACACCATATCTTTTGTGGTGTTATTTGAGTTCAAACTATTAACTAGGGTTTATTATGCAAAGTGGCATATTTTTCATTTTTAAAAATATTGCTCTAATTGGAAATGAGCAAGTCTTACTGGTTGCAAATATTTTTTAAAAAGTAACATGAGCCAAAGACTTGATTGCAGTAACCTTGTTGGAACACTCTGAATTTCAACCTGTAGTGGGTGTTTATCTATTCCAGTCAATATCTATTCTGTTGGCGCTGCTTTGGCATTTTTTTTGCAGAATGCTGTAGCCTGTACCTGTTAGAAATTTTGTGTAAATGGTTTGCAATTGGGTGATAATTCAGTCAACAAAATTCAGTTGAGCCCCAATAAAATTTTGTTTCAGAAATAAATTTTTAACTTTTTTTGAGTTTTTTGGCAGCGTATGATTTTTCAAGCCAAAATGCCCTTGAAATCCAAACTTACACCTCTTGTGTGAAAACTTCTATGTATTTTCAAGTAAATAAACTGCACATAAATTTGGCACTGGTCACATCCTGATTAAGGATGCTGCTTTTTAGTATCACTCATTGTGTTCAATATACATGTGATATGTTGATACGAGAATCTGTGAAATATCAGATGTTAAATATGTTGGGTAGATTAATTTTCTACGGCTTCAAGATTAAAAGAGCATACTCGTGTACCTGGGTCATTTTTTTTATCATAGACCAAAACGTTTTTGAACTGACTGAAAAAAATTAAGCCATTTCAGTCAGAATGTTTGAAAAATATAGGCTAAAAAGCACTGTTGTGGCGAGTTATAATACAACAGTGAAACAAATGATCGAAATGTTTCAGTGTCCAAAATGTCTCAGCAAAAATGGCTGAAATGTTTCAGCGAAAATAAAAAACAGTTTGTGTAATGTACCTCTTAATTAAAATGAAAAGGTAGGATATGACTGAATTATGTTTTCTTGACTGCAAATTCTAAGTAGCTCAGTGCTAAGATCTTGTGGGTTCATCTGAAATATCACTAACCCAGGGCACAACGAGGTTAGATGCCACCCTGGGCAAGAAGCAAGTTTGCTGCCCCAGGTTCGTACCTAAGGTCTTTCAGAACACAATGTTCTGTATTGAAGAAAGTACTTTGCGACATTGTTGAGACTTTTTGGCACCTCCCGCAGTCATTCGGTGCCCCCATGGTGATTCAGCACCCAGGGAATTTCGCCCTCCTTGTTCCACCCCTGCTATAACCACTTCAATGTTAAGCGTTTAATTTTTTCCTGTTGGCACCATACTGTTTCATCGACAAATTTTGTTTCATGTGAGACATTCCATCGAAAGGCAGGTTCACAGTCAACCTGCCTTTCGATGGAATGTCTCACATGAAACAAAAAATCAATCAGAACAAATATGGAAAATTGAGTTAAGGCAAAACAGTTGTCGCCACCACCAGTTGCCGTTTCTGTGCTGTGTTACTGGCGCCAGGAAAATGTTTCCAGGGCTCTGTTATTGCTTACATTTATATTTCGATGGAGATAACACTGCTCCCTCATTATCTGCCCTTGTTTGCAGTAGTAGTAGTTTTCGTTTGAACAGACCAGTGATCAAACACCTGCAACAGTCGAAGCAAAGATTATTGCTCTGTACTAAGCTGTGGCAGTTACGTCTTTCCGAAAGTGGCCTTCGAACATCGGATTGAGCTAATTCTGTAGGCGCAGACGCAAAGCTATTTTAATTTGAAAAAAAATTTTAACAGACAGCACAGGTGAAAGGAGGGCCAACCCAGTCATAAAATTGAGCTTAATATTATGAACTGAAGCGATTAGTGCTTAATGCTCACTGTGACATAGTGTTAGAAGGAATCGCCGCTATGTTTATATGTGTGTGCTTAAACTGCCTCCGTCCTTAGCATCAAAAGTATCATTGCACATTACATCCCCACACATTAGTCCAATTTTTTGCAGGGTTTTCAAGACCTTGAAAAAGTATTGAATTTGGCCAAAATGTATGTAAAGTATTTAAAAAGTATGGAAATTCTAATAGGAAAAGAAATCAAACTTTCTGAGCGGGATCATCTCTTATTCTACTGTTTAGTTTAAATCTGTAAGCGGTAAGATTGTTACTGATTCGAAATTTATGGGCCATGCCAGAGCAATTGACGTGCATGATCGTGCTCGTGAAAGCGCAGAAGACACATTAGGCTAGGATACACCATTGCACAACTGAATGGATGGCCCGCGGCCAAATTGTGTTTCATGATTAAGATTGTGGAAAAGTAAAGATAAGTGCTCGTATTGATTTTTTCATTAAGTGTTGAAAATGTATTGAAAAAGTATGGGAAATGGTTTCTGAAAATGTGTGGGAACCCTGTACTTGTTAAATGCTTGGAATCGAAGGCAGTTTAGCAACTTTATCCCATGAGTTGATCAGCTGGAGGAGCTCCAGTGATCCACCACCACTACACTAGAGTTGTGTGCGTTTATGTCTACTCCCTCTTTTATTTATTGAACTAGGACAAAGCGAGGTTTGCATGCTTGAACAATTTTTGTTTGTAACAGGTTTCAAAAATCCTTGCGAAACTTGCTCAACAAGAAAAGATTGATTTAATTATTTTGGGCAAGCAGGCCATTGATGGGGACAACAACCAAACAGCACAAATGACTGCGTCACTTCTCGACTGGCCTCAGGTGAGAGACAGTAAAATTGTTGATATTAATGACGCGTCGTGCTCCGTTGTTGTAACAATCTGACGACTAACCCTAACAGACATGTTTCAGGATAACGATCCCGTTATCCGTTCGCTATGGTGGCCCCGTGGGGCAGCTTTTGCTTACAAACTGTGTCATATTGAACAAATACATGATCATCGGATTGAACATCACTTTACCACGAAAGAAATCTGTAATGCATGATTTGTGGGATTGAGGAACCCTTACCAGCTCTGCTGATCATGTTGACTCTCTTAACTGCTGTGTGTCATTTAACGTTACGCGCTGTTTCAAGGCGCTCTTACTGTTTTAGGGGACATTCGCTTCGGAACTGAAACTTGACGGTTCCAAGTTAACCGTTGTGCGTGAGATCGACGGTGGCCTGGAAACGATTGAAGTCAAGACGCCTGCCGTTATTTCAACAGACTTGCGTTTAAACGAGCCACGATATGCGACGTTGCCTAATATCATGGTAAGACTACTGTGCTAACTTACGTTGTTGTGCAACAAGCTTTCTGCTGGTGCAGTTTATTTGTTAACCATTAACTGCTATCCTAGAAAACGATATCCCTCACTTTTTGATGTTGTCATTATCGCATGCAGAAAGCCAAGAAAAAGAAAGTTGCGAAGACATCTCCTTCTGAACTTGGCGTTGACGTGAAGTCCAGCATTGAGGTTCTGCAGGTTGTGGACCCACCCGAGCGTCAGGCTGGAGTAAAAGTTGAGAATGTCCAAGAACTCGTTGCTAAACTTAAGGATGCTGGAGTTGTATAGCGCATAATGCAACGTTTGTCTTTTATCTGTTAGGTGATTCTTAAGAAAAGTAACATTTGTAGGTAAAACATTTATCTGATTGGTAAGCTCATCTAAACGTTTGCAACATTTCGAGACAAAATTGCCAGCATTAGTTACGCAACGATTCCCCTATCTTCAAAAAGTTATGAACTGAGATTTCATAATGTACCGTGGATTTTGAGTTTTCCTGCAGATTCTTTATTTCTATCGTTAGTACCAAGTTTTTTCTTGCATGGTGAAACCCATTTCAAACTGAAGTTCGTTCCTGAGTTACTAAATAGACTAATTCTGTAATAGGATTGCTACAGCAAGAGCATTAGTGCAGGTTGAGAGTTCACCCGTCCTTTTCTCTATTTCATGCAAATTAAGTACACGCCTTGGTTTTACTCACCGAGTTGCACTATGAATGGAACTGTTTCGAATAAATCAAAATGGCGGAAAATGTGTCGATCAGCTAAAAGCAAACTACCATCTGCGTTTTGTTGAACAGACCATGTTAATTCAGCTCGCGAATGATGAGGTTAATCGACCTCCGGGATATTTACAATACAACGCCCTGGCCAATTGGCAGTTATATAGATATCCGCTCATGTGAATGTTTAGAAGCGTAATAGCACAATCGTACGCAGATTTTCTACGCAACCAAATAATTTCTGAATTGGTGTCACAATCACGCCATTGTTACGCCGATTTATGACAGGAAAACAAAAGCAAGACTCGTACTGCAAATCGCTGTGTGCGTAAACTCAATTTCTTAATTTTCTAATTCACTTCCGCAGGTGAAATTTTACATTTTGGCGCTAGTGCAATTGTCAAATTAGCCTTGTGTGTTAGTGCATTTGACCATATTTCCTCTCGGCATGGTTTTGTTGGAAGTATGGCGTACATTTGCAGAAAATGAGAAATACATCAGCAATTGCGGTGGAATTGGCGTGCATGTTGATTGTTAGACGCTTTTGTTTTCTCCTCCAAATGAGACTCTTTAATCTCTATTCTGATGTTTCCTGCCCATGTCAGGAATATTACAACGTAGATCTTAGCTGACGATGTTGCTCTTAGCAACCGCGGGATTACTACGCATTTTAACAAAAATGACCTAACAAATACAGCAAATAATTGAAATATATGAGCGTTGGCGAAAATTTTTAGCATTTCGTTTAAGTGTCAATGATTCATTTTCATACCCGCTTTTCCTCTCAGGAAGGTCGCGGAGGCAGGAGCCTTACCAGTGGTGTAACTGATGGGTGGCAGGGGGGGCTTGCTAAATGTTAAAAACCGGGCCACCACTTCGCTACATTTCAGTATTCTTTTGGTTTTCAGTAGATTTTTTTGCGTTTTCGGAGTGTTTTCCGGCGATGTCGGGTTTTAGATGTAATCAGCAGCAGTAGCCTCACTGATCTTGCTGAGACTCTCACATATTACAAGATGCAGTTCACCGAAAGCATTTATCTTCACCGCAAAAATAACGCCAATACTGGATTTGACCATATTTGCTGCAGCAAGCGAGTTGTTAATATAGTACTGATCCTGGAAGCAGCGATTTTGTAAAAAGATCTTGCACTCATGCCACGATACAAGATATGCGGGAAGTTTGCTTGAGTTTTCAACTTCGTGCACAACCGTGCGTCTATAGCCGTGGTTTTCAAGATTTTCAACCTGGGGGTGGCAACCGCAGAGGGATCGTTATCCATTTTTGGAGGGATCGCGAGTTAATATTTTATGTACACAGCTGTATTACATTTTCCCTATTCCAGGCTTAGATGGTTGTTATAATGGGTCGCGGCGCAAACAAAGTTGAACCACCGAGTTATGGTTGTTGCCCACGCAGCGTGGGAAGCAGAGGTTGTTTCCGCTTGTAACGACGTTGACTTGAAAGGTGTCAGGACCAGTGCCGAGCTACCGTTAGGTGGCTGCCTAGAGCGCTGTTCCAAAGGGGGAGCCAAAAAGAACCAAAAATATAACTGATTCAGAAAGTGACTAACGTACGTCAAGAAAAACGAATGAACATGAAAGTGGATGAAACACACGTTCACGCAGTTTGTGAGAAGTTAGAGGTACTATACTGTTTCAGGTCTACTATGCTATTTTAGGAAGCTAAAGGTACTATACTATTTCAAGTTTCCTGCAGAAGGGTCAAATATTTTTCCTATTAATTTCAATTTCACATATACCAGGCAAGCTATGTTCCAAATTGGTATAAATTTATTCACGTAACAAAACTTCTAATGTACAAAACGTCCTTATTTCCGTAATCTACGTGATATGTAGGGTAAGGAGCTTTATATAGGAGGGGCGGGCGCTGGACTGGATCTTGCCTGGGGTGCTCACAAGTTTATCAATGTCGTGCTGTCAGTGCCAGCAAAGCATGCCTTGAAGGTCATACTTTATCAAGTCCACTGCAAACTTTTAAGGTTACCACGTCTGTTCCTTTCGTGATTTTTCCCGGCAGCATCGTTTTTACCTGATAAGGTTTATGTCGAAGCCTTCACTAAATCATGTTTCAGCCATCCAGTGTAGTCAGATTAGAAAACGCTGCCGAAACATCAGCATTAATTAGATGTCGATTATACGACACACCACCTTGATTTATGCAGGTTTTTCAAGGTGTTTTAGGGACACGATTCGGGTCCATACAAGCAGTGGTGGGTTTAGGATTGGGAGGGCCCGAGGCAAGACTAAAAAAGGGCATATGATGACGTCATCATACTCAGCCAACCGTGAAAAGGCACTTTTAATCAAGCCTAAGATACGGCCACCCAAGGATACGTTCCTGACACTATGGCATGACTGACATAGCAGAAGAAGAAAATGCAAATGATACACAACTTTGAAAACACTGAAAGTTGGGAAGACAAGGCTTTTAACACAAAAGTTAGCCAATAGCAAGTCGATCTCTTCCCCGCTTCTTTATTTTCACACCCCATTTCTCTGCATTCACCATCAATAAATTATAAAGTTTACCCCTTTGAAAGATTCACACTTTCCCCCTTTGAAAAAATGCATGGTAGTTGGTATCCTGAATTTGTTCATATTCATGTCTTTATGGGAATCAATGAAACTATAAACAACCAAGAAGATTTATAACACTAAATTTGTTTTAAATTTCATCTTTGTAACTGCAAGAACATAGCATACAAAAGCATCCAGCCTGAGACTTGTTTTTGAAATCTCTGAGGCTGGATGAGTCAAAGTTGCCCTCATCTTGCATTGACACTAGTTGTTTGAAAAATGAGCAAATGTAGGATATAATTTATCACATACCTTATCGCAAACATTTCTACTGCAGCAACTAGCCTACACGATTGAATCTGTGCTAAGAAAAAACGGTTGAAGTTATGCTGGCTAAGAGCTGGCAAAATAAGATTTAACATCACCTACCAAGTCTACCTTACACCAACCATTTACTAGTCAAGCTTAAAACAAGCTGTCACTTCAAGCACAGGCTAAATTCAAACAAACTAAAATACCTGAAATATCTGTAGAAAGAATGAGTACTCAAAAATGCCATTTTTGCTACCTGATAAAAAGCATAAATGTAGCCTTGGTTATCAACAGTCTTTGCGGCACAACAGCAACAATACAAAATTACTTTGTAATCTTCATTTTTCCTCAATTATTCAGCACTCCTGTATGGAGACCAAATGAAGTAGTTGTCCGTGAATTGTTTCGGACTTTGCGTCTCACCAGTATTGCTTTTGTGTAGTAAAAATATGTGGACACTGTGTACACACCAAGCATGAAAAAGTAAGAAGTGCTGGGAAAGTGTCTTGCTCCTCTCAAGGTTGGGCACGTAGTAACACCGGTTGTGTAATGCTCTACTGTATGGTTATCCTTATCCATTTTCTGTGCTTTTGCGAATGACGATACAGCTGTGGAGAGGATAAACTGCTTTGCTCCTCCCAGTGTTGGTCATGTGCAAACACTGTTTCTGTAATGTGCGCTGATGTAGAGCTAACCACTTTTTTTGCTCTTGTGTCTGTGATATGGACCACGAGTCCGCAATAAAATATCATTATTATTATAAAGTAAGAAGAAAATGTCCTATAAATTAAAAGATGTAGTGTGGTCCCCAGGCCCGTAACCAGGGGGTGCGGGGGGAGCGAATGCCCCCTGCAATAGTTGTCGTCCACCCTGGAAAATTGTGTTGAAAATAGTTTAAAACTATTCTATATAGTTTAAACAGTTTGGGCCCCTCTCAGAAAACTCTTCGCCACCCCTGTCCCAAGTTTGTTACCGGCCTGGTGGACCGTGCTATAAAAGTATGTTGTCTTATTTTCTGATGGAAATGTTCACTAAGGTGCAACATCACAAGAAATGAGAAATTTGTCTAACCTTTTCCATTCAGAGACATAAAAAATCCTTGGATAAAAATACGAATGCTCTAAAGCAGCGGTTCTCAATTCATTTTGAAGCCCGCACCCCGTCCGGAAGGAAAAATCATTTTTTCACCCCTTGCACCATTTGATGTATTGTTTTTTTGTACAGCCCCAATTGAGAACCGCTGTTCTAAAGCATGTGTTTATCAACTTCATTTTTACAAAAGTTGAGTTTTTGTGTATGGCACATCTGCTATGGACTAGACCAGGGGTTCCCAACCTTTCTTTGACCATGTAACCCTTCAGCATTTCGAAAGATAAGCATGACCCCTTCAATATTTCGACAGATGAACATGTACCCCTAAATTTCTTATGACAAAGTATTTCATCATGATTAATCACAGATATATTAAAAAATAAGAACCAACGACTTTTAAAAATAATGTTTACTGATATGTATAAATTTTTGGAAATAAAAGATATGCAAATATATATTTCTCTTCTATTGCTAACCTTAAATGTACCCCTTCGGATAGGCAAATGTAGCCCAGGTTGTGAACGTCTGCACTAGACAGAAACAGGCTACTATTGACAACTTGGGTGCATGATGCTTGACTCTACTCTGTAGGCTCACCAGTACCACCTGTTACAACAAAAAATTTGTTCTGGACACTTTTACATTTTTCATCAGCCTTTTTCCTTTCCACCTTTTCCTTCTTATTGCTGCTCCACTTGGATACTTTATGTTCAACTGTGGAATCTTCATATAAATATCAATATACCAAATACTTCAATCTCTAAATATCATCATTTGACATAATAATAATAATGATATTTTATTGCGGACTCATGGTCCATATCACAGACACAAGAGCACAAAAAGTGTATAGTGTTAGCACATGACCAACACTGGTAGGAGCAAAGCAGTTTATCCTCTCCACAGCTGTATCGTCATTCGCAAAAGCACAGAAAACGGATAACCATACAGTAGGGCATTACACAACCGGTGTTAGTACGTGTCCAGCCTTGAGAGGAGCAAGACCTTTCCCAGCACTTCTTACTTTTTTATGCTTGGTGTGTACACAGTGTCCACATATTTTACTACACAAAAGCAATACTGGTGAGACGCAAACTCCGAAACAATTCACGGACAACTACTTCAGTTGGTCTCCATACAGGAGTGTTGAATAATTGAAGAAAAATGAAGATTTGTAAAAAGCATCAGACATTTGAAGCGATCGAATAAAAAAGTTGGATGAAGATGTGCATCGTATAAAAAATCGATACAAGTTGTTTCTTAGCACGGAATCAAAGGTCGTGACACAACGGCTAACCTGGTGTGGGCGAACACTCACATTTCTGGGTATGTAATGCATAATTCGATAGGCATTGTTATATGCAGCACGTCATCGCTTCATACTAGTCCGCATGTGTTTGCTCCACAATTGGCATGCAATAGGCACGAAATAAAGTGTTTTTTACTTCAGGAGTGCACTGATCAAAAGTGCCTCTGAGTTTGTTTGCTGCACAGTATATTGATTTCACTTGTCTCTGAATGTCATCATCATCCTTCAATGATGCATTTATCCACACACCAAGATATTTCACTTGGTTTAAAAATTGTACACGTACACCATTTAGAAAAACATTTCATGGGGCAGGTTGTTTATACTTTTTTGGGCAAAAAATAACACCAATTGTTTTGTTACAGTTAAAAATGATTTCGTGTTCAGCAGCATAATCACCACAAATATTCAGAAGACATTGCAGCCCACTAATACTGGGGCTGAACACACATATATCATCAGCAAACTTTGGATGATTCACAACCATATTTCCCACAGTGCATCCCACCCTCGCTGATCCCAGCTGGATTGAGAGTTCATCCAGGTAAACAGCAAATAAGTATGGGCTCAGGACTAAAAAATAATCAATTTGTATAAAGAGTTATCATTTGGTCTTTTCATAACTTTTTGGTAGAAATTTTAACCCACAATTTGTTTAGGCATAGAAGTTGGTTTCAAGCTTACTTTTCTTTATTTGCTGATTGGAGATGGTGGTGGGGCTCCATTGAAAGTATAGCACTTACACATTACATTTGTTGTTGGGGGCCCCTTTGAAAGTACAGTGCTTACACATTTACGTTGCTGTTTGGATCCCCTTTGAAAGCACACTTGGACATTACAGTTGCTGTTGGTAGCCCCTTTGAAAGCATAGTAATTACACATTACAATTGCTGTTGGGGACCTCTTTGAAAGCAAGGAATTTTCCATTACAGTTGCTGTTGGGGCCCCTTTGAAAGCAAGGTACTTACACATCACAATTGCTGTTTGGGCCCCCATTGAATGCATAGTACTTACACATTACAGTTGCTGTTGGTGGCCCCTGTGAAATCAAGGTACTTGCACATTAAAATTGCAGTTGGGCTCCTTTGGAAGCAAGGTACGTACATATTACAGTGGCTGTTTGGGGCCCTTTGAAAGCAAGGTACTTACACATGCAATTGCTGTTGGGGGCCTCTTTGAAAACAAGGAATTTTACATTACAATTGCTGTTGGGGGCGTCTGCGAAAGCAAGGTACTTACACATTGCAATTGCTGTTGGGTACTCCTTTGAAAAGCAGAATACTTAAACATGACAGTTTCTTTTAGGGGCCCCTTCAATGACGTTTGAAAGCAGAGTACTTAAACATTTCAGTGGCTGTTGGGGCCCCTTTGAAAGCAACTTACCTTCAAATTGCAGTGGCCCATTTTTTTGAAAGCAAAATACCTTGTTGACTGAGTCATATGAAACAATAAACCATTTCCTGCACATTACAGTTTCTGTAGGGGGGGCCCTTATGGTCTGCTTTGTAGTACATTATATGAGTGAATAAATAAGTTTTTCTTCAAAAGTTTTTCTTGTTAGCACGTAACACCTCAACGGGGGGCCCCAAAAAGGGGGGCGAGGCAAGTGCCTCGCTCGCCTCCCCTTAAGCATACAGGGTACCTAACATTTTCCTTTAAAAAAAACTAATTTATTTAATAAACGGATACCAGGTGGTACGCACCATAACCAACATGGTCAATGGCGCAGCCAGCATGAGGCCATGTCCCTCCCCGAAACAAACTTACCAAGATCTTTACTGGTGCTTTGTATCAATTTACAACTGTTAGAAAATAAACAGAAGAAACAGTCGGACTCAAAACGACGTCAGTAACTGACGACATCATTGACTGGCACCTCCCGAACAAAATTCTTGGCTACGCTACTGAACATGGTGGCGTTCGCATGTCAGAGGTTTGTTGTGCATGTGGAACTTCGTCGATTGGTACAACACCAGACTGTAAAAAAGTTTTTGAGGCCTATGCTAGAATTTTTGTTTGTGTGAATACTGTAACGTCTGTTACTTGCGTAGACAGTATTTCGATGAATTTGGTGTACACAGGGACGCCGGAACGGGGGTGCATTACGGGGGCACTGCCCCCTGGCCTTTGAAAATGGAGGCAACGGGGGCACAGATTCCCTTACATGTCAGTATCATAAGTAATTTCATGATTTATCAAGATCAGTTTGAAACAAATTTATTGTAGCTATTCGCGCACACATAAAATTCCGGATGATTTTCTATGATTTCTGTTAATAGTTTTGAGGTCAACATTGTTGCTAAACATGTAATGGGTGTGATTTTACACTGAACTCAAGCAAACAGTTTTGAACTCATGGTACGTCAAAGCCGTGGGCGTCCGCAGGGACGTCAAAACAGGAGCGAATCTTGGAGGGGCGATCGCTCCCCCTAAAACCATGGCGATCACTCCCCCCTAAATTCATTGTTTTGTCACAGAAGTGTTGTGAAATATACTTCATCTTAAAGTAGTGAACCCGTAATGAGACTTGACTAACAAATATTACTGAAATCCCCCCCCCCCCTA
>Ga0210059_1011538_pt1 | contig 13493 bp, 9 predicted proteins | sample Ectturendosymbi2_FD_188042 | JGI IMG/M metagenome (GOLD analysis project Ga0210059, IMG submission 188042) | Ecteinascidia turbinata endosymbiont from Florida, USA - Sample 2 (SPAdes) (version 2) | ecosystem: Host-associated > Tunicates > Ascidians > Unclassified | place: Key West, Florida...
AAACGGGTGTCTCAGATTTGAGGCGCCGTCGTCTGCACTCGGTGGACAGGTGAGCGCTGAGTGGAGCAAGTCTCCAGACTCCATGGCACGGCGTGCTAGAGACAGTGTGGCTCCATTGCGACGAAGCTCAGCAGGTTGGATGCCTGTGAGGATTGGAAGGTTGTCCGTTGATGTAGGACGCAGGCATCCAGTCACAATTCGCAAGGCGTCGTGGATGGTGGGGTTGACAAGGCGGGTATGAGCACTGCAGTACCAGAGAGGAGCGGAGTTCTGTGCTGTTGAATGGACCAGGGCTAAGGTGGCTGATGGCAACGTTGTTGCTACAGTGGCTGATGGCAATGTTGTTGCAAGTCAGAACCAGCAAGCCGCCGCAGGACTGCGACGCGTGACGTCAATTTTTTGCGAAGTGATTCGAGGTGTCGGCGAAACGTGAGCGGCCTGTCCAACGTTACTCCGATGTATTTGGGCTCGGAGCAGAAAGGCAGGATTTCGCTGTTGAAGTTGGCTTTCAGCTCACGGCTAATCTTTAAAGGCTAACCATTGCAGATGAGCCTGAGGCAGGTATGAAATAGCTGGTTTTCATGATTCGTGAAATAATGTCTTTGTTCCAAATAAATATACAAAGTCCGCATTTGATAAAATAATTGTTTAATCTAGGGGTGGGGCTCTGAAAAACATTTACATTGGTTGCTTTTTTTGCAAAATATATGTTGGCTCGTACTTCTGCGCAAGCTGAGAAATATTGTTGGTGACTTGCAAAGGTATATTGTTCAGATTTTAACGGATAGCGACTCTCTGTTGTACATATAAGGTATATTAAATACACTGTTTTATGAATGGAGTTTGCTACCATAAGTGGTGCAGGAGAGGGGGTGCAGGGGGTGCAAGTGCACCCAAAAACGTTTTGATTTGTTGAAAATCCAAACTAAATCCACAACAGCCTTGGCAAAACTCCAACAATTTGGGCAAAATCTCTGAAAATCTGGGAAAAAATGGCGTCAAACCTTGTTTGACTTAAACAATTGCGCCCAACGCAAAGGCGCAACGAGGGAGGGCAAGGGGGAAGCACAAGTTAGAAGCACAAATTGTGAAATATTTTTCACACAATTGTGTCGTTCAGCGTCATACATCTTTTTGTTCAACTCTGGTTTGTTAAATCCTTTGCATAAAAACGACCAGAAACACATCAAACAACCTGCTGTGGCAATTACTTTGTTCAGTACCATTTGACTTTTATTACATGTTCTCTCTTCTTTTGCACAATCCTAAAGCAGTATAACAGCAGCAGGAATTGCTGACGATTACTGGAATAGATTCAGAACAACGTATAGTGGAGACAGAACCATTATGAATTTTCCCAGAGGAATAGACACATATGAACGGTTAAGATTATCACAAACAGATTCCCATGAACAGCTATCAATCCAAGTTGCCATATAATTCCTTGAAAAAACGTCCATTGAAATTGAATCTTTTGCTTTAAAAAAACATCATGCCAGTCCGAATCACAAGTCTGCACGGTTGAAAGATTTTTCCAAGATTAGCTTCCTTGCCTTCTTCCATCACAGCTGTTCTTGACGATGTGAACGTCAGTGACCCATTTTTCTGTTGGTTCATTCATAATGCCGTAAAGGTTGTCGGTGCAATTGATTAGTGACGCAATGATGGGGATTATCTAGCGAACAATACAATCTGAATTGAAATGATGAGATGATTGTTTGAACACCAAGTTAATTATTGATCAGTAAAGAACTGAAGTAAGGTCTATCATTAAATTTTAAACGCATGTCCTTGACAATCGCCTCCACTCTGGTTAAGTTTCAAAATTATCCTGGTATTGTTGGTTTCAGCAGAATTGTAGAACTACATAAAGTGTGTTTTTTTCGTTCAATTTGTCCTGATGGTTTTATTCCGGAATTCACATTTGTTTCACTCCTTTTTACAAATTCTTTCTAAACGTCTTTAATTATGTTCGAAAAATAATCTATTCCTGCGTCTTGTTGCAATTCACCGAAAACCCGGACGTTTGTCAATTTTTTGTTCAAACATGACTTCATTAATTCATGCTTCTTAGCTTGGATTCCATACAACCCAGGTGTTCACTGACTTAGTCTAACTAAATCAGTGGGTATTGATCGCCTCATCATCGGGGGCGTCAATACATTTCCAGGGGAGAGCCAGTCCTTACGAGCCCTACAACATGGAAAGTTTGATCATAAAATTTACCAATATTAACACATTTGTTTGTACAGATTATTTGAGGTCAGAGTGGTTTGAAACAAAGGACAATTACAGTACTTATGGGAGGCGTGACAGAAAAAATATTAAGAACCACTGAAATAAATGGTTCTACAAAGGTCAGCACACGTTGTGTGGCCATTCTGTTCACAAAATTATGATTTGTTTAATTTGTGGAACTCATTTGTATTTTAACAAATTCAAATAGATTTAAGTAAGAACTGAGGATGCGTAATTTTACCTGAAATCGATTTTCTATTAAAAATTTGCCGATCGATTCCTTGCGTAACTCCATTGTGGAGAGTATAGCCTATTACTTGAATATGGATATGTGCAAGTTTGAATCTTCGTAAAAAGATGACAGCAGAGCATATAGTCGGCTGATTCTTCGAAAGCACACAAAAATCCAAGGTGTTTAACTGCTGATAACTTGTATTTAGAAACAATGTCACCCTCGGTATTTTCTGTAAGAAAATTCTTACCACTCCTAACCCTCAGCACCTCCACTTCCAACCGTCAACCTTCTGCAATCGTGAGCTATCATTCCATAGCGCCCTGCCCTTCACATATACAACCAAATTTCCTGATAATGTATTCTAGCATCTCTTCCTTTCATATCTCGATATTCTTACACGCTTATTGCTTCTCTTAAACATCCAATCGTGATCGCCTTTAATATCTTCCAGTTTACCTCAAATATTCAGTACTTGAACTGCAGTAAACATCAACCCTTTACACACACATCATATTCTCAAACCATCGACTCTGCACCAGAGCCTAATCTAGTGGCATAGGCAGGAAATTTTGTTGTCACAATATGCATATTTTCTACACGCACTCTCCTTATTTTACTTGTCAGTGCACTGAATATAAACTATCAGCGCTTCAAGTTAGGATATCGGAGGAAAATACACTCAACGTTATGACACAGCAGTTCACAATTGCAAAAATATCAGGCTGCGCGTTAAAACAGGGGAGTAAAACACAGTCATCATACGTCAGAGCAATTTAGAACAGCAAAATCAGGTTGCGCTAATATCTCGTCGAATACGAGCAGTCGAGCGTGCAGCTGGACTGTCTGGCGCACACACAAATCAATCTTGCTAAACTACACAAAAATTGAGAATGCTCATGTAGTGCGAAAGAAAACTTTCAATTGTTTGTTATGTATAGACGTCCAGCAAACTGTTACTTTTCCTTTTTACCTGCTGAGACATTATCAAATGCCTGAATGTTTCTACGTTAACAACCGCAGTTTTTAATCTCGTGCAACTATCATGCTACAGATTTAGGTAATGTAGCCAACGCGGACAGCGCTTGCGCTGATCAGCCATAGCAGAAAAAACAAAGACAAATGTTTCGGATAAAGTAAACTATCGCGGAACACAACCTCAAACATATGTAGCGGACGAAAGGTCTGTAAAAAGTGGTGACGTGGTTCCCGGATGCAACTGATAACCAAGACTCCCACCAAAACCTAATTATTACTTTTGGCGCATTACAATGTTCCTTGAAAATTGCATGCAAATTCATTCCGTGGTATTTGCATTAAGTCGACAAATTAACAAGCAAAAGATATGCAAAAACAATTAATCTTCTTTGCACACGTAATACTCTTTTGTAATATATCAAACACTAGGGTGGTTTTTCAAACCCAAAACTTTCACAAATGAACCCCAAAAGTTGTGATTTGTTGAAAATCCAAACTAAAGTCACAACAATCTGGGCAAAACCCCAACACTTTGGGCAAAATCTCTGAAAATCCGGGAAAAAATGGCGTCAAACGTTGTTTGACTTAAACAATTGCGCCCAGCGCAAAGGCGCAAAGAGGGAGGGCAAGGGCGAAGCACAAGTTAGAAGCACAAATTGTGAAATATTTTTCACACAATTGTGTCGTTCAGCGTCATACATCTTTTTGTTCAACTCTGGTTTGTTAAATCCTTTGCATAAAAATGACCAGAAACACATCAAACAACCTGCTGTGGCAATTGCTTTGTTCAGTACCATTTGACTTTTATTACATGTTCTCTCTTCTTTTGCACAATCCTAAAGCAGTATAACAGCAGCAGGAATTGCTGAAGACTACAGGTTTAAATTCAGAGCAACGTATAGTGGAGACAGAACCATTATGAATTTTCCCAGAGGAATAGACACATATGAACGGTTAAGATTATCACAAACAAATTTCCATGAACAGCTATCAATCCAAGAAGCCGTATAATTCGTAGAAAAACCGTCCATTTAAATTGAATCTTTTGCTTTAAAAAAATGTCATGCCAGTCCGAATCACAAGTCTGCACGGTTGAAAGATTTTTCCAAGATTAGCTTCCTTGCCTTCTTCCATCACAGCTGATCTTCATGATGTGAACGTCAGTGACCCATTTTTCTGTTGGTTCATTCATAATGCCGCAAAGGTTGTCGGTGGAATTGATAAGTGGCGCAATGATGGGGATTATCTAGCGAACAATACAATCTGAATTGAAATGATGAGATGATTGTTTGAACACCAAATTAATTATTGATCAGTAAAGAACTGAAGTAAGGTCTATCATTAAATTTTAAACGCATGTCCTTGACAATCGCCTCCACTCTGGTTAAGTTTCAAAATTATCCTGGTATTGTTGGTTTCAGCAGAATTGTAGTACTACATAAAGTGTGCTTTTATTCGTACAACTTGTCCTGATGGTTTATTCCGGAATTCAAATTTGTTTCATTCCTTTTTACAAATTCTTTCTAAACGTCTTTAATTATGTTCGAAAAATAATATATTCCTGCGTCTTGTTGCAATTCACCGAAAACCTGGACGTTTGTCAATTTTTTTTTTTCAAACATGACTTCAATAATTCATGCTTCTTAGCTTGGATTCGATCCAACCCAGGTGTTCACTGAATTAGTCTAACTAAATCAGTGGGTATTGATCGCCTCATCATCGGGGGCGTCAATAAATTTCTAGGGGAGTACCAGTCCTTACGAGCCCTACAACATGGAAAATTTGATAATAAAATTTACCAATATTAACACATTTGTTTGTACAGATTATTTGAGGTCAGAGTGGTTTGAAACAAAGGACAATTACAGTACTTATATAAGGGAGGCGTGACAGAAAAAAGATTAAGAACCACTGAAATAAATGGTTCTACAAAGGTCAGCACACGTTGTGTGGCCATTCTGTTCACAAAATTATGATTTGTTTAATTTGTGGAACTCATTTGTATTTTAACAAATTCAAATAGATTCAAATAAGAAATGAGGATGCGTAATTTTACCTGAAATCGATTTCCTATTAAAAATTTGCCGATCGATTCCTTGCGTACCTCCATTGTGGAGAGTATAGCCTATTACTTGAATATGGATATGTGCAAGTTTGAATCTTCGTAAAAAGATGAAAACAGAGCATATAGTCGGCTGATTCTTCGAAAGCACACAAAAACCCAAAGCGTTTGCTCAAAACCGAAGTTGCTCAAAACCCAAAAACCCTGCACCCCCGGGCTTGAAAAATTTCAGGATAAACTCTGTTTTCAGTGCAACCGCAAGTTGCTCAAAAACCTGAATAATGAAATATATTTCAGTACAGTGAAAAATTGCAGGGCAACTCTGTTTTTCAGGGCAAGCGCTAGTTGCTCAAAAATTCAGAATGTAAAAAGTATATTCAAGACAGTGAAAAATTCCAGGGCACCCTCTGTTTTTCAGGGCAAGCGCAAGTTGCTCAAAAATCCTGAATAATAAATAAAATACATTCAATATACTGGATTCAGGGCACCCTCTGTTTTTCAGGGCAAGCGCAAGTTACTCAAAAATCCTGAATAATAAAAAAATACATTCAATATAGTGAATTCAGGGCACCCTCTGTTTTTCAGGGTAAGCGCAAGTTGTTCAAAAATTCTGGTTGTAAAAAGTATGTTCCATACAGCAAAAAAATTTCTGGGCAACTCTGTTTTTCAGGACAAGCGCTAGTTGCTCAAAAATCCTGAGTGATAAAAAATGCATGTTCAATACAGTGAAAAATTCCAGGGAACCCTCTGTTTTCAGGGCCAGCACAGGTTACTCAAAACTCCTGAATAATAAAAAATACATGTTCAATACAGTGAAAAATATCAGGGCAACTCTGTTTTTCAGGGCAAGCGCGGGTTGCTCAAAACTCCTGAGTAATGAAAAATACATGTTTAATACAGTGAAAATATCAGGGCAACTCTGTTTTTCAGGGCAAGCGCTAGTTGCTCAAAAATTCTGAATGTAAAAGTATATTCCAGACAGCTAAATTTCTGGGCAACTCTGTTTTTCAGGGTAAGCGCAAGTTGCTCAAAACTCCTGAATGTATAACGTATATTCAATACAGTGAAAAATTCCTGGGCAACTCCGTTTTTCAGTGCAAGCGTTAGTTGCTCAAAGCGTCTGAATAATAAAAAATATATATTCGGTACAGTAAACTCAGGGAACCATCTGTTTTCCACGGCAAGCGCTAGTTGCTCAAAAATTCTGAATGTGAAAAGTATATTCCAAATAAGGAAAATATTCTGGGCAACTCTGTTTTTCAGGGCAAGCGCAGGTTGCTCAAAACTCCTGAATAATAAAAAATATATATTCAGTATAGTAAATTCAGGGCACCCTCTGTTTTTCAGAGCAAGCGAATGCAAGTTGCTCAAAAATCAGAATGTCAAAAGTATATTCCATTCAGCGAAAAATTTCTGGGCAACTCTGTTTTCGGGAAAGCGCGGTTACTCAAAACTCCTGAGTCATAAAAAATACATGTTTAATACAGTGAAAATATCAGGGCAACTCTGTTTTTCAGGGCAAGCGCATGCAAATTGCTCAAAAATTTTGAATGTAAAAAGTATATTCCATACAGCGAAACATTTCGAGGCAACTCTGTTTTTCAGGGCAAGCGCAAGTTGCTCAAAAATCCTGAATAATAAAAAATATTTCAATACAGTGAAAAATTCCATGGCAACTCCGTTTTTGAGGGAAAGCGCAAGTTGCTCAAAAATCCTGAATGATAAAAAATATATAATCAGTATTGTGAATTCAGGGCACCCTCTGTTTTTCAGGGCAAGCGCATGCAAGTTGCTCAAAACTCCTGAATGTAAAAAGAATATTCAATACAGTGAAAAATTCCAGGGCAACTCTGTTTTTCAGGGCAAGCACAAAGTTGGTCAAAAATCCTGAATGATAGAAAATATATTCCATACAGTGAAAAATTTCAGGGGAAACTCTGTTTTCAGGATAAGCGCAGGTTGTTAAAAATCCTGAATATAAAAAGTATATTTAATACAGTTAAAAATTTCAGAGCAACTCTGTTTATTCAGGGCGAGCGCACTTTGCTGAAAACTCGTGAACGGTGAAAAAATTTTCAATACAGTGTATATTCACTTGGGGGCGATCCGTACAATTTGGGCTAGTGTAGTTTGTAATCTGGACCAAAGTCATGATTCGGTACATGGGCGCAATTTGGTGGGGAACACGGGGGACGTGTCCCCCCACTTTTTCAGGTGGCGGGGATATAATATGCCATGTCCCCCCACTTTTTTCTCTTTAGGTTGTGTATTTGGAGAGGTTTCAAAAATAAAAGTAATGTTTGTCACATTTTGTGCAAAGAGCTTTTCAAGTTAGATGGTAGGTTATACATAGCCAAGTTCATGTTGAAACGGAGTTTGGTGTGCTGTGGTATCACTGGATTCTGTTTGTTTATACATTTTAGCTTCGATAAAATAATTTTTAGCATTTTTCAAGTTTCTAGTGACCGTGAAAGATGGTTAACTGTATTTGTCCGACATTTTACCCTGTCTGGTATACTCTTAGAAAAGTTATTTTCTTGTAAGAGTGAGAGTATTACTACAACTGCACGTGTGAGAGACCACAGTGCAACCATGATTTGTTTTGCGCAGAAATGTAAATGGCTTTGCTGTAACGTTGGTTGTCACGTATTCAGAAACAGACAGCGTATAATTTAATGATGCTAGTGTATATATATTACTGTAGAAAGTTAGATTTTCAGGCAAATCTCTCCGAAGATTTTTCCGAAGACAAAAAGCAGCATTACTGTGGAGACTTAGTTTTGGGATGAGCAGTTTTGCAAAAGACTGTCTTCAACTTATTAGTGAGCAGGGTTTCAATCAAAACGTTGGAAAAGTAGCCTACAGTATTCACCTTGCTGTATATTGACCTATAGCTCGAAACTTAGGGACTTGACTTGGAAATAAGGATCAAATATACATTTATCCTCACTTCTTGTAATGTCGCGACAATGGTGACCAACAAATAAAAAATATTTTTTTCCTTGACGCTTACACTTTGTGTTTGTGTTGAATGCATTGGTTCTTTGACTTTAACCAAGCCCACAATGCAGCAACGTTGTCATCCAAGTGCGAAACATTTACTTTACAAGTACAACACACCTAGCTTTGTTAGACATTCTTTTCGTGTGAAAGGTGAAACTTGTACAGTACGTTTTTAACCAATTCACCGTTGTGCCTTTTGATGTAATCTCAAATATATTTTCGTGTCGTTATGCAAGTACAGTAGAACTCTTAGAATGAAACTTTTGACATGGTGCAGAGTTGTAAGTTAGGCTGGGCTTTTCGGATCGGGCCGGGCTCGGACTTAAGTTTGTCAAAATATTTCGGGATGATTTCGGGCCTGCATATAAAACTTTTTTAAGGCATTCGGAGTAAGGATTTTTTTCTTTCGTGATGTAGATTTGTTGTGCTCACCGCGGTAACTTCTGTGACCAAGACGGCTTTTCATATCTATAGAGCTATCCTAGAAAGTTTCTTTTATGTCCATAGCGCCACCGTAGATAGTTTCGTGATTGTTTCTTTTTTTCTTGAGAAACATTATATTCCACACTCCGCAGTATTATCGTTGACTAACATGCTACGTTTGTGCCAGATTATGCCAATGTTTTGGTCAAGGTGCAAGGTGGTTGTTATTTTGGTTGTGATAAACTGTGTACCTGCAACTACACCTGCACACAACGTTTTCAGTAACTCCGCAGTTGCGCATATCTTAACTCCCTTGGTAAATTTGGCTTTCGGGCCTAAATCGGGCTTCAAAAATAAATGTCGGACTCGGGCCGGGTTTAGGCTTGTGATTTCGGGCTCGGGTTGGGTTCAGGCTTCAAAATGAGGCCCTTTTACAACTCTTTGTGGGCATGGGCGCAATTTTGTGGGGGACACGGGGGTCGTGTCTCCCCACTTTTTCAGACGGGGGGACATAATATGCCATGTCCCCCCACTTTTTTGTCTTTAGGTTTTGTATTTGGAGAGGTTTCAAGAATAAAAATGATGTTTGTCACGTTTTGTTTTCATGTTAGATGGTAGGCCACACATAGCGAAGTTGATGTTGAAACAGAGTTTGGTGTGGTATCAGTGGTTCTGTTAGTTTATAAATTTGAGCTTCGATAAAATACTTTTTAGTATTTTTCAAGTTTCTAGAGACCATGAAAGATCTTTAACTGCTTCTGTCCGACATTTTAACCTGTGTAGTATACTGTTAGAAAGGTTATTTTCTTGTAACTGTGAGAGTATTACAGCTGCACAAGTGAGAGGCCACAGCACAGCCATGGTTTGTTCCGTGCAGAAATGTAACTGACTTTGCTGTAATGTTGGTTGTCAAGTATTCAGAAACAAACAGCGTATAATTTAATAATGCTAGTGTAGGCGATACAGTGCTAGAAAGTTATATTTTTTAGGCAAACATCTGCAAAGCTTTTGTCGAAGACAAAAAGTAGCACTATTGTGGAGACTTTGTTTCGGGATGGGAGTTTAGCAAAAGACTGCTTTCAATCATTAATGAACAGGATTTCAATGAAAACGTTGGAGAAGTAACTTGCAGTATTTACCTAGCTGTATATTGACATGTAGCTCAAAACGTAAGGACTTGACTCGGAAATAAGGATAAAATATACATTTATCCTCACTTCTTGCAATGTCGCGACAATGGTGACCAAGAAATCCAAAAGGTATTTTTTTTTCCTGAGCCTTACACTTTGTGCTTGTGCTGAATGCATTGGTTCGTAAGTCACCTGATTTACTTGAGTTTAACCAAACGCACAATGCAGCAGTGTTTTCAACCAAGTGCGAAACATTTGCTTTACAGATACATCACACCTAGTTTTCTTGGACATTCTTTTCGTGTTGAAGGTGAAACTTGGTACTTTTTTGCCAATTCACCGTTGTGGATTTTGATTTAATCTCAAATATATTTTCGTGTCGTTTTGCAAGTAGAACTCTTAGAATAAAACTTTTGACATGGTGCAGAGTTATAAGCCTGGTCGGGCTTTTCGGGCAGGGCCGGGCTTAAGTTTGTCGAAATATTTCGGGCCTGCATACAAAACATTTTTATAACCTTAAGAGTGACGTGACCTAGATTTGTTGTGCTCACCGTGGTAACTTCTGTGAGTGAAGTGACTGTGATTTTTCTTCAGCTATTACTGTTTGCAAACACAGCTGCGTTCTCTTATTCTCTGCTGGGATTAGTCTCACATTGTTTTTGAGAAGGCGACAGTGGTGAGGAAATTAGCACGCGATGGCGTTCCGTCGAAAAGATCAATCACTCACGCGATTCTTGGCTTGTTTTAAGAAGCCTACAAGCCGGCTTTTCATATCTGTAGAGCTATCCTAGAAAGTTTCTTTTATGCCTATAGCGCCAACGTAGATAGTTTAGTGATAGTTTCTTTTTTCTTGAGAAACATTATATTCCACACTCCGCAGTATTATCGTTGACTAACGTGCTGCGTTTGTGCCAGATTATGCCAATGTTTTGGTCAAGGTGCAGGGTGGTTGCTATTTTCGGTGTGATAAACCGTGTACCTGCAACTACACCTGCACACAACGTTTTCTGTTACTCTGCAGTTGGGCATATCTTAACTCCTTTGGTAAATTTGGCTTTCGAGCCTACATGGGGCTTCAAAAATAAATGTCGGACTCGGGCCGGGTTTGGGCTTGTGATTTCGGGCTCGGGTTGGGTTCAGGCTTCAAAATGAGGCCCTTTTTGCAACTCTGTGTGGGTATGTAGCCAGGGGCCAACAAGGGGAAATTGATAGGATACATCCTCTATCCACCAACGGAAAAAATAGATTGAAATCATTTTGTGAAGTAGGCTACGCTAATTTTAAGCCAAATGTTTTGCTGCTGGTAAGAGGATATCAATGGAGATTTTGGTAGGGGTGGGGCTGCATGCATGTTGCCCAGTAGCATTAAAAAGATTTGTAGTTTTTTCAAAAAACGGAAATGTGCAGGAAAAATATTTATCGTCTTTGTAACGTTAAGCGACTTGAACAAGACATCAAATCGCGCTGTAACCCACACTTCTTACAAAATGCATGAAAACTGGTGTTCTACTGTACGAGTGATATGCACATGCGACCAATGCGATTCAACATTTTGTGTACTCCAACTGACAGCTCTGATAAAACCCAAATGATGTGTTCTACTATATTGCTGTGCTTGTTTACATCCAAATACGATATTAATTGAAGCAGGCTGAACTACAGTACCGTGCCCAGCAACAAATATTAATTTTATGTTAATCTTCTGTAAGGACAAAGCAAAGCGTGATTATGTTGCTCTCAAAACACCTCCGGAAATAATATTGGGAATCTGTATTATGTAAAACGTCACTTCTGCATCGTCCCAATGACTATATTGGTTTCACGCTAAGCTGGCCCCCATATTTTACAACAAAATTGCGCCCATGTGTGTGGGTATGTATCAGGGGCCAACAGGGAGAGATTGAAAGGATGCATCCTCCACCCACCAACAGTAAAAACAGATTGAAATCATTTTGTGAAGTAGGCTACGCTAATTTCAGGCCAAATGTTTTGCTGCTGGTAAGAGAATATCAATGGAGAATTCTGTAGGTATGGGGGTGCATGCTTGATGCCCAGTAGCATTAAAAAGGTTTGGAGCTTTTTCAAAAAAACGGAAATGTGCAAGAAAAATATTTATCGTCTTTGTAACATTAGGCGACTTGAACAAAACATCAAATCGCGCTGTAACCTACACTTCTTTCAAAATGCATGAAGGTTGAAGTATTCTACCGTAAGAATGACATGCATGTGCGAACAATGCGATTCAGCATTTTGTGCACTCCAGCTAGCAGCTGTTGAGTTCGTCTTTGCTCCTCAACATGAAACATCTTGTGATCCTGAAACAACAACGACAGAAGACTTCGATTACTTGAGAAAAATAAATTGAAGAAAGCAAACTAGAAGTTCACCGACGAATTCACGACGAGCCAAACGAAGCTGGAAACTAAACAACGGCTAAAGACATTTAACTCTTTTAGAACATTGCCATGTGTATCTATTTGATGTATTGTGAATCTGTACGTTGCACACTTATTGTGAATCATCTTTGGGAGAGAGTAACCTAAGATGGCATAAGAAAATCATTATACTAAAAAATTACTTCAAATTGTAAATAGAATTAATAATGAAAACAGATAAAAATATTGTTGTAAATACCTATTTGGAATTCACGATTAAAATGCGTGACAACTAGAGTTGTGAGCGCACCGCGCGATACGCCGTCACGTTACCACGACGCGACCTGTTGTGTTTTCTTCTCGACCAAAAACGCATCACTAAAGTCAGTCTTGCTCACGGTCATCCCGGAGAAGCATCTAACCTACAGGTAGTCTGATAGGTTAGATCTAGACTAAATAGAAACAGTTGGCGAACGAGTGGGTCTGGCAAATTCGTGAACCAGGACACGCTTGTAGCTAACTAATAACCCAGAACGGTTAGGACCTGAACAAACTCAGGCTATAACCAATTTTCAGACAAACCGTTTCAGGTCAGCCTAATATGGAAGCTTACTCTCTTCCTCCATGAAAGAATTAAATTCGTATTTAACCTCTGTTATTTGCAGTAACTTATGCTACGTACTTTAACTGACGATTATTGAAATAAACCCCTGTTGTGATGAATATCGCAGTGCTTAAAGTTATACTAATAAAACCATGAGTGAATATAATTTTGTTGTGATAAACTGAGCGGTTCGAGCGAAACCGGCGGGTCTAAGTTTTGTTAACTTAGGCGTGCCATGGACACTTCCTATTAATCAGTGCTCTCGCGGAATTGTCCTAAACGTGTAGTGGTCTTCTTCTTTAGAAGGGGACTGCCACAACAACAACAACAACAACAACAATTTTATTTTTTTTACCTCAACGCAAGTACACTTAACAATACAGACACAGTAAGGCCGGGAGGCGGCGAAAAGACACTTCGGTCATCCCGTCTGCCACCACCCAAATAC
>Ga0210059_1011539_pt1 | contig 13493 bp, 9 predicted proteins | sample Ectturendosymbi2_FD_188042 | JGI IMG/M metagenome (GOLD analysis project Ga0210059, IMG submission 188042) | Ecteinascidia turbinata endosymbiont from Florida, USA - Sample 2 (SPAdes) (version 2) | ecosystem: Host-associated > Tunicates > Ascidians > Unclassified | place: Key West, Florida...
AGTTTTAGGGCCATTTTGGCTCATGTTAGTTGGCCTAGGGCCCAACCGTTAGGCCAAAGTATTTCGCTAAAGTTTCCATTGGAAACTAGGCTAGAGTCCGAGTCTTTTGAGCCTTTGATCGACTTTTAGCGTTTCTGGTTCAAAATTTATGATCTAAAATAAACAAATTAATTAAATATCTAGTTAACTAATTAGTCAAATATTTTGTTTACTTTAGATCATAACTTTTGAACCCAAAACCTCAGCAGGTCATCCAAAGTATCAAAAGACTCGATTATAGCCTAGTTTCCAATAAAAACTTCAGCGAAATACAACCATCTAATGCTTTGCGCCCAGGGCCAGGTGAAGTGGGCCAAGGTGGCTTAAAAGTCTTCCACTTATGATGTCACTTACAAAAAATCCGCAACCCCCAACCAAAAAATTTTTTTAAGTGCAGACTAGAAGACTTGCTGCGTCTTTTGAGCCTTTGAACAGCTCTCTACCGCTTTCGGCTCTACCGTTATGTTAGCGCAAACCCACGTGCAATCTGGTTATTTTGGCATGAAAATCCTTAAAGCCGCCCGGATGCCAAAGTGTTAATGTTGCCCATCATTGTTCTCACCCCAAGGAACTCTTGTCAGTACTCTCATGTGGAACGCAAAAATGGTTTTAACAGTTCGAAACATTTTAAATTTTGACCATTACATGCTTGGGGAGCTAAAATTACAATGAGAAAACCTTTTTCCATTGTATTTTTCCATTAATTTAGTTAGGAGTACTATTATTTGCACTCCAGGTATGCAGTCATATATCCCTTATTGATATCAGTACTGATGGATATCTGTTCTTGCATTGTACCAAATTTTATTGCAAAATTCATAGTTAAGTGCAGTGTGGTCCAACTACAGGCCTGCGGGCTGCATGTGGCCCGCCACAGCATTTTTAGTGGCCCTTGGAGGCATTCAGGAAAAATCTTCAAATCTGAAATTTGTTGAAAAACATGTGTGGTTACATTTGTGTCATTGAATTACTTGTGCTGGATTTTCTGTGTACCGTCATAGTTTTTGTTTTATTTGTTTTACAATGAAATTAGAAGGTATGGCCCTTCGTTGGGGCATTGACTGGATGACCTGTTTTTTTCGGTGCCCCGGTGTTTGTTGATATGAAGAGTATATCTGGCGCAATGAACGCAATACTTCCAAATAACTCCATCTATCTGTTAACACGTTGAGAGCCAGCCTATGGTATATTCACACTTGGATTTCGGCCTAAAAAACAGCAGTTTTCGGTTGCCTTACCAACGCCCTAGCTCCTCCGCCGATTGCGCTAGAGAGCTGTTCAAGGGCTCAAACAGATCGGCCAGTCTAGTAGAATGCACTAAAAAAAAATTGTGTTTTTTTTGCAAAAATTGCCGAAACCAGGCGGCTCTAAATGTGTTAAACACGGACTTTTCAAAGTACCTCCCCAGGCCAAATTAATTGCAACATGTAATTTTAATTTGAACAAGCATAAAATTGTTTAATAAGGATGTACAATGCTAACGGTATCAAAGAATGTAGAGAGAGCTTCTTGAAATCAATCACCAAAGGTGGATTTCCCCAACTGCAAGATTTCACACTAAAGCCTCGACTGTAGGCATCTTACTGATAGAGATTTTTAATAAATTCCTGTTTGCTATTGTGTAATAATTCTAATGACGCCCTTACCTATCCTTTTTTAGTTTGGCCTGCAAGTTGTCATGTTTTTGTAAAATGGCCCATAGGTCAAAAGTAGTTGGACCATAGGGTATCAGTATCAGTTCATTTGTGAACAAGTACAAACAAACACCAAATCACTTTAGAACATTGAAATTTGTGTTAATAGATTTGTTTGTTTTGTAAATAGCATGTACTGGGTTTTACTGTAATTTCCGACGGAAAACCGTCGGATGATATATGTACAGCAGCCAGTTGTCCACACTTCCAAGTTTTTGATTTGTTTTTGTTGTTAGTTCATACATTGCTTATAGTAAAAGAACAGTATCATCAGCAAAGAAGTATCAAGAATGCATGCCTGTAGCCCACCCAGATTTATGCAGAAAAGTATACAAATAAACATAATATGCCATCCATGAAGTAACATCCAATGTCAGAGCAATACCTCAAAGGTTCATAGAGCGCAAAACATCAAATGCAAACAAAAAATTAGAAAAGCAAGCAATATACCCCAAAATCATAAAAAGCAAATGAAAGGGGAAACTGACAAACATGAACCAAATACTCCCATGACATTTCAATTGAATAACGTATAGTACAAAAACATAAATGCTAAATCATATAATCATTAACATTACACAGATGATGGTGGGCAATCAGTGGGTGAAGAGTTGAGGTATGTACAGATGAGCAGGTGAATCATGCACATAGGTGAGAGAAGTAAGGAATAATAAGGGTTATGAGGCAGAGAGCAATGCAATAAACACATTTCATGACAAAGCAAGGGCAAAAACAATGTTTACCCACAAAAATCATGAAGATGTAATACAATTACCCACGGGCCATAATGGAGTACTTTAGTTGCATGTATGTTCCACAAGACACATAGCATCACCAAATGAGGTTGAATAGTCAAAGGTAGAAACAGATTATAAAAACGTTTAGCTGTAAACATGAATCCTGTAAGTGTTGGGTACATAAAAAACAAAATAAGATTAGTTGAGGAGTGGAGTATTTAGTTCCAGAAAAGAAATAGTTCAATCAAAATGTCATGAGTTATGACATATATCCACCTATGGCACGAGAAGTTTGACATCATGACATTGACACCATGATCAGCTATACAGAATTGTATGCCTAAGAATTGCACTGAAGTCAATGTCAGGAGGTGAACATCGTTCCCTTCGTCTTAGAAGCCTTGTATTGCAGCAAGTGTGCTTCTCAGAAGTGCAAATCTGAGCTTTGTTTTGATGTAGCTCATGGAAGGAGCATATGGTTCCCTATGTTTTTCAGCTAGTCTTTTGTTGACCCTGATGCATTCTGGTGCTATCCTTCCAATTGTTGTGAAGACAAGGAGATTGAATGAAAACTTTTCAATGTCAATCACCCTTTGTTTGTAGTTACGTTCTTTTTTTTCATGTTCTTGGTAGATCTGCCAATGGACTTATTAGAATAAGACTGTGAGGTGGGACGTGTGATCCTTATGCCAAAGAACTTTTCTCACAGCTCTTTCACAGTCTTCTGACAGAAATATCCAACCTGGCATTGTCAGATATATTGACTTTAAAATTCATTTTCATCAATTGGCAGAAGTGCGGCTTCTATCTGGACATCTTTACAGACCTCTCTCATTATCTGTGCCTCAGAATCCCTTACTGAGTTGTGCCTCATTGCATCAATAATTGTTTGCTTTATTGAGCCAGATCTACTACACTTTGGTCAATTTTAAAATACACCAATTCAGAATATAGTGGAAAAAACATGTTGGTCAACTAGTTATCATGCACTAACAGTGGATATATACATGAAAGCTGTCATTGGCAAATATATGTGAAGTTACGCATAATCAAAATGTTACATTATACAGTATTAGGTACCTTTACTACTTTACTTGCCCTGTACAGCCACGACATTGTGGCAGCAATGCTGCAAGCTTCAAAATAATTCAATAACAAATTGAAATAACAAAATAAGAATTGAAAAGAATAACAACTTAAAAATTAATGGAAAAAATCGTGAAATATGTCTGTGGATTTGTTACAAATTTAAGGTTGAATCCTAGCCCTAAAACCCTAAGCCAGTGGTTCCCAACCTTTTTGATCTTGTGACCCCATTATAAAATGTTACGTAAGTGCTTGGCCGTAGCCATTACCTGCAACTCTGTAGATATTGAAATAACAACTGACCAGATGGAAAAAACACCATTTCACATGCTGGATTCACTGTACTCCCTTTCTTGTGCAAAAGAAACAGCACATATATGCTAATCAATGGGACAACTGAGCTTGCATCTGTGCAACTTGGTTTGAAATTCTTGTTGGAGTGCTTGTGATGATCTAACCTCATGTCATCCTCAACGTCCAGTCTATTCTTTGATGTTGATTTAATGTGGACAAAGGTTGAAAATTAAGCGTGTGGAAATGAGTGAAAGGAGACAACGGAAGGCAAGCATGGTTGGATATGAATGTGATTGCTTCAAAGCGCATTAGAATTGCATCAGGGGTTTTTCAAAGAATATATAAGTCACATGCTGAAGATTAATTTGCAGTTGCAAATACACTCAGACATGAATAACATAATCATGAATTTAGAGAGGTGGGTCATTCCATGTCAAATGAACCAAAAAAATGAAAAGTCAACCCACCATCTCAGATTTTCCTCAAATTTAATAAGCAGACAGAACTTTTCATGCTGATCCAAAAAAAAATAAAAAACAAAATGGGTTAAGGTTTTGCAAAGTTATGGACCATACAAAGTAACTACTTTTTGTGGTCAGTGAAGCGTAACGACTAGCAAGAATATTATCAACTAACTTTAAAATTAAATCATTCTTAACTCTTTGACGTCTGGCTAGTTTCGGGGATTTTCAGAAAAAAAAAAACACTTAACGCACGTGGCTTTGCGTGGGAATTTCTCCGGTCGGGTATGCTCTACAGACCTGGTAAAAGTCTCAAAAGACGCAGCAAGTCTTCTAGTCGGCACTCGAAAAAAAATTTTTTTGCATGGGGGATGCAGATTTTCTATAAGTGACGTCATAAGTGGAAGACTTTTAGGCCATATTGGCCCACTTTGCCTGGCCCTGGGCGCCAATCGTTAGGTGGTAGTATTTCGCTGTTGGAAACTAGGTTACAATCCAAGTCTTTTGATACTTTGGATGACCTGCTGAGGTTTTGGGTTCAAAAGTTATGATGTAAGTTAGTAAAAATATTTGACTAATTAGCTAATTAGATAATTATTTAATTAGTTTATTTTAGATCATAACTTTTGAACCAGAAACGCTAGAAAGTCGATCAAAGGCTCAACAGACTTGGACTTGAGGCTAGTTTCCAATGAAAACTTCAGCGAAACACTTTAGCCTAGCGGTTGGGCCCTAGGCCAGGCAACATGAGCCAAAATGACCCCAAAACTACTTCACTTATGACGTCAGTCACAAAAAATCTGCAACCCCCAACTAAAAAATTTTTTCCGAGTGCAATCTACTAGATTGGCTGATCCATTTGAGCCCTTGAACAGCTCTCTAGCACAATCAGCAGAGGAGCTAGGCGTTGGTAAGGCAACCGAAAACTGCTCTGTTTTAGGCCGAAATTGAAGTACGAATATATCGTATGCCGGTTCTCAAAGTGTTAATGTAATCATTTAATTGTTGTAAAAACTTGACAAGAGGCTATCTCAAGTATCTTGTCTTCACTTGTGAGGAAAATTTTATAAAAATCCATGTGCTTACCCCAATTTTAGAGTAAAGTAAATGGGTAGTCATCAAAATCACTCATGTGTGACATAAATTTTGAATGGTGATAACTCGATGTGCACACATGCTGTCGGCAACACATTATCTGAAAGATCTCAGTGAGGAGATTTTAGTCTTAAAATATCCTTGTTGCTTATTTTATTTCTTTTGAATAAACGTCCCACAAATTTTTTGCCTGAGATTTCAATGTAATTACACTTTAACCCTTTCAGTCCCACATGCACTGCTCTTTTACTAAGCTTTGCACAACCATAACTCGTCAGCCCATTGAGTTAGACAGCTAAGCGTACCCTCTAAAGATGTGGGAAGTCTTGTATATATATTTTTTAATTGGAAAAGTTCCAGTTTTGGGTGTTTTGTGGGCAGCGTCATAATGTGGGTAGGTTCACACATTTTGTCTGGGGTCATCAGAGCGTGGGTGCCAAACCAATGACCATATTTTTTGACTCAAAGTTTTATTGGAAACTAAGCTATAATTCAAGTCATTAGAGCCCATGGTCGGCTTTTCAGCATATCTGGATCTAGAATTATGGCTCTAAAACCCAATTCATGATATAAAATCAAGTCAGGCAAAAGGTAACCCTGGCCATATTGGCTGAAGGCTCTAACTTGCCAGCCACTTGAGCTTGAGAGCTGTTCAAACACTCCACAGATGCATAAAGTCTTTTAGTTTCAATTAAAAAAAAATTGGAAAGTTTTGATGTTTGTTAGTGACATCATATTGGGAGTAAGTTTATGCATATTTGGATAAGGATATCAGGCCCTGGGCACCAACGCCAAGAGCTAATTTTTTACTTGAAATTTTATTGGAAACCAGGTCATAGTATGAGTCTTTAAAGGGTTTGATTGGTTATCAAATGTTCCTGATTCAAAAGTTGTAGCCAAAAAAAGCCACAAAAATTTTGGGAAATGCTCAGAAATCCCTTTGGGGATAATTTATCAAATAAGCAATGAGGATATTTTGAGACTACAAACTCCTCAATGAGAGGTTTCAGATGATGTATTGCACATGCCAACAGCATTGTGTGTATGGTGAGTTATCACCATTCAAAATTTATGTTACTTCTGAATGATTTTGATGACTATCCATTTTCTTTACCCCCAAACTGGGGTAAGCGCATGGATTTTATGCATTTGTTCTGCTATTTTCTGAATTGGTGTTGTGTTGAAATTTGATGTAAAGTTCAGTACAGTATTACTTTAAGAATGTGTTTGAAGATAGGGTTAAAATCAGTTAAATGTCCAAGGTTGAAGTTTTTCAAACATGTACAAGTAGTGAAACTATACAGTGAAAACTGAATGAATTTTATAATTCTCTTATTCAAACTGTGTAACACAGTCAATATTCACTTATTTTCCAAGCATTCTTATAACAACCTTATTTTTGTTTGGATTACAATGCAACTATCATCTTTTGCACAAGAATATAATGATAGTTTTGCATCTCTGGCAACAATAAGTACGCTATTGAATAAATGCCTGAATAGGTACTGACATTAAGCTTTAGAAACAAGCCAATTATTCATCAAAGATATGACATTTTTGGAGTATAAGAACCAATATTTTGAAATGAAACATCTTACCATGCAAACTATAAATTGTGTTGAACAAAATGCAACATTGGGACATTGGAACTTCCTCAAGTTTTGTTGTTCACCTTCAGTGGAAAACGGTGATTTCAATTTTGTCATGACGACTATTTGATTAACATAGGCATTAAATCTCAAAAGACTCATTTACCTTTTTGCTTCTCATCTGCACAAAGAAAGTTAATTCCACATTTGATTTTAAAAATTTTAGTCTGATTTGTCTTGCACAAAATTAGATAGTCAGTGAACTTTTCTGAATTGTTTAAATTTTCTTGACCAGTTCTTAACTCAGTACAGACGAATCCGGTTAATCGCATAGCCAATTTTCCAAGCTTTTTTATGCGTTTAACCACAACGTGATTTTACTTCCCTACTTGACTTCTGTCCACATGCTTGCTACCTGACACCATTGGTATGTTATAGCTTAACACCAAACACGGAGATTTCTAGAACTGTGGGATATAAAAGTACTTTTAGAAGTTCTAAAAATCCCTTGCTCCTGATACAGTATTTTAAATTCTGAAATCCTTCAGTGTTTAACAAACCAGCAGTCATCAGTTGAAACGTAAATTTGAAGTTGTTGCTCTGCATGTTATCTTAAATGTGCACACTGCATGTGTGACATAATAATCGCCTGCATCAGTTGTGGAATGTTTCCCACACTTGCAGCCTGTATTTTTCTGCTTTCTTTGTGCAATGCAGTTGTGAACAGGTTAATGTCTCACAGCTGTCATGTACGAAGATTTGTAGAACTGCGGGATACAGAAATGCTTCTAGAAGTTGTAAAAATCTCTTGGTCCTGATACAGCTGGGGGCTGTACGTAAAGACTTATCTGATTTATTAGCTTGTGGCGTCATGAAGCTTTTATAATCCCAATGGCATTTCTTATGAATCATTCAGTTGGGGCATTTGCCAAATCAATCTTATTGATGTGAAAAAACAAAGAGTGAAGTCAAACAAGTAACGATGTTGAAACAGTGCATTGTCTGCAGTGGAACGCACAGCCAGGATTGCCAATTTAACATTTTGAAACCAGATTTTTAAATTCTGACTTTTTTTGAACATCTTTGGCTATATTTGGACATCAAAAAAGCCAGACAAAATCTGGAGTCCACGGAAACTTTGTAATTTTAAACCTTGCCTGTAATATCTCAATAATTGAAAAAACTTTCATATTCGAAGGGATTCGTAGCAGTTTTGGGTGCAGTGAAATGAGTCCACGGTGACAAAAAGGTTGAGAACCACTGGTCTATATTATGCAAAAATATATGTCCATTTCATCATATACATGTTCATAAAGTTGACAGTAACTGAAAGATCATTACACAACTTGTAACTTACCATTAACACAAAAGATAGTTGCATATTATTCCATTGCAATTGCACAGGTTATGGTGAAAACATGCCTCTTCTACTCTACACCCCTGGTTTGTAAATATTTATATTTAATGCTAATAATAATGTTTTGCAGGCTATTCCAGTTTACACAGTGGTACTGATCAAGCATCATCAATGTTTTTTGGACAGGTGAATTATGATGAGCTTGCTATATAACATGATTGCAGTCTTAAAAATTTTTATTTTGCTGAGTTTCATTAATATCTGTGTTTATTATGACATTATACACCAAGACATTGCAAATTGTGTTTTCACTATTTGTTTTTTTATGTTTATAAGAATTATGGAACAGTGATTGATAGTTTTTGTTTGAATTTTAGACTTACTGCTCATGTGTTTAGGAAACATTTTTATAGAAAAGCACCTTTAACTTATTTTCAGTCTATAGTATGTGAGGACTGTTAATTATTGAAACAGTTACTGATCTAAATTCATTATTTAGTAGTATTAATATTATTATTTGTTTATGAACTGTTTGAAGTTGACTATGTTGCCTCAAGTGAAAACTTTTAATAGTACTGCAGACAGAATGACAGAATATACCACATATGCAGTTTGATTGTTTCATGATAGAAATAATGCAAATTCTCATTTTTTACAGCCTCCAAAGTTAATAACAGATGACACAACCATTAGCGAAATGTAAGTACAATCAGGCTTGCTTAACCTTTTCACATCCGGTAAGTCTCTGAAAACAAGTGACATTTGCTTTTCAATCTATTTTATGTTGGATGAACTCAGCATGTACAAGCTTATATTTTCATTGTGAAGTGGAGGGCTGTCCAAAAATTGACTTGCTTCAGTTTTGCAAATTTTTTTTAGTCCGTATGAACTGTAACTGCATCAATTGATGGACAACCCTTATGTTGCAAATTTTTGCATTTTCAGATTAAGCTTGTAAATGGTTATTTGGTAGTTCATTACTTCAATTTGATCTAAGCATCTTCTAACTTGCGTACCTGTTTCATAAACGTGATTAGACATGTTGGTTTCCAACCCTTGGTCTTTCAGTTTGATGCACAAGAACAATCCATGTGTGTCAATGTCAAGTTGAAGAAAATTTGGCAATGTTTCAAATGTAATGTGATATTGCTGTTTTTGTAAAAGCTCTTGCCTATTGATATGTAGCAAGCCTTTTGCGTGTTTTTGCATTGTTTTGTTGGGTGTGAGAAGTGAAACAAAACTGTTGGTTTATTGGAAGAAGCTTGTAACTTAAAATTGGATGTTTTTAAAGGCATATTGCATCATTGATGGACAAAATATTGTTTGATCCACCATATTTGGATTTTGGCTCACAGTACGTATGCATGGATCTGTAGTAAATCACTTATCTTGTAATTGATTGTTTGGTTTCCTCATTGTTCCTGATAAACACACATTTGTCTGCCTTATAACCATTTTCATTGCTGCATTTTGTACAACTACTATTCTATGTTCTGTTAAAAAGGTGTCACAAAATGTTACCAGACTATCTTGTTGGATGGTCACATGGTTTTCATAAAAATGTTTTTATGAATCTACAGACCTATTGGAATTCCAGCATCCCGTTTGGTGTATATATACAATCCAAGTGAGAAAAAATCACTGGAGCTGGTTTCTATTTCTGCGAGCACTTCCCATTTTCACTCATCATTCTTCGATGAAAAGGTGAACTATTTCACATTAATCTAAAAAATAATCTCTGCAGATCCTTATTGGTAACCTAAAACTGTTACACATTGTGGGCTTGTAAAAGTTGTTCATTTACAAGAAGACCAAACATTACATTTCAGTGTATTGTAATTTTGTTACCTGATCTTATCTATTTATGAAATTATTCTTAGAGATACAGACTTCCATTGTCTGAATAGTTTCAACTTATTTCCTTACTGAGAGTTGTGTTTTTTGTGGAAGAAAAGCTTGACTGAAAACTTTGTATGAATACTTTTTTGAGTAAACCTTTAATGATTCCTTGTTCCTTTCTAAAGTAGTTTTTATGTTGATGAATTGGCTGACTCACAATATTTCTTCAGTTCTCACTAAAATCATCTGATTTTATTGTCTCAGAGGCTCATTCATTGAAAGCTTGCAAGAAACCTAGAGTTTGTAATTGCCTCAGTAGCATAGTAAAATAATGGTTGAGTTGTGCAAAGATGTGATACAGACATGTGCAAGTTTCCCTGATGATGCAAATGTGGGTGAAACAATAGTTCAGAACAGTCCAGGTTTAAAAAAATTATTTTGACATTTTATAATTAAACTGATGTTTTCTCTTTTATTAAATATTTAAATGTTGTGTTCAATCTGATATCTTCTGTAAATAATTTGCATACTTAACAAAACCAAGCATGCAGAATGAAGATTTAGATCAATTCAAATGATCCAAAACATTAGATCATCTTAAGATTTTCTTGAAAGTTGGCATGTTTGTAAGAATTGTTTTCCGCTTGCAAAGTCTTCCTTTTTCCCAAATGTGATCATCTAGGAAAGTTTAAACTTTTTATAGCTGCCAATCTTGTCTAGTCTCTGTTCAAATCGTAGTAAATATGCTAATTTAAGTCACCTCTTTTTGAAAAAGTGTGACTCTGGTTTATACTGTAGTCTGTCATACCAGTATCATTTAAAAAACAAGTTTTCTGGATGTTTGCAGAAACTTGTGTGTATAGTTAATTTTGAGGGACTGTGTAAAAAATGTAAATTTGATTGAGATGAGTGGTAGCCTGACGAAAAGTACTATCCTAAAGTGTTTATGTATTGATCAGTGTTGGCAATGTTCAATGTTGTTAACGGCATGCATATGATTCTGCCGTACAAAAATTTATTTTGTTGACTTAAATGACATAGTTCAATTCTGTGATGTCTGTGCTTTTCATGAAGAATGAACTACAATGTTGGATTAACTGATGTGCCAAATAAATAAGTCTTAGATACAATTTTAAATGTGGTATTTCCTGTGCTTGGGCAATAATCCTTTATTCATGATTTACTTTTTTACTGGGATGTTTCAGATCAGGGGTAGGGAACTATTCACTATCCCATGCCACATAAATTGTGGAATATAATGGTGAGATGCAAAACAATCTCAATCTTTCCTTACAATGTAAAATACAACCAAGTTGACACTTTTTTCAAAACTTTCTACAAAATTGTTAGGAAAAATGTTTTTAATTTGCTTTAATAAGCAAATCCATAAAAATTTGGTTAACAGAAATTCTGATGTGGGCCGCATTCAATTGTCATGCAGGCCACAGGTTCCCCACTTCTGCTTCACCATTTTTGGATGGAAGGGCAGCATTTACTCTATGATATTATTTACAGGCAGAAATGGTGTCACTTCAAACAAAAGTGAATTTTAATTTATACATAATCTAGATAGACAAAAAAAGTGTTCTAAAATGCTCCAACTGTCATAAACAAGCATTGTCTGAGTGTCTGAGAACAAAATGTAAAGTTGAATGACCACAAAATTGGTTTTTCTGAAGCAGAACATAAAGCTACCAGTATGATCCATGCAGTTTGTAAGAGTGGGAATTAGTGATATGTTGCTTAAATCCCAGCTAAGCGTTTCTTGCATTTTAACAAAATCCAGCATCATATTTTTTGTAATTGAAAAGATGCTAACCTTTGTGCAGAGCGCTTGGCAATTCAGACTTCTTGGCATGAGTCTTATTATTGTTAAAATGCAAGAAACATTTAGCTGAGATTCAGCTTCTAAATCTAAACGTACGCCTAAGATACTCTAGATCTTAGTTTTTGCCACTGTTGTTCTCTTTGCTTTGGAGTCCTGCTCCATAGTTCTGTCTACCAGGTAGTCCTTTTCATCTACAATATATTGCATGCTGTATTGTGTGTTAATATTGGTGTGCCACTGTATATATATATATATGTGGGTTTTTCTTTTCACTGAAACATTTCAGTCATTTTGGCCACTGAAACATTTCGGTCATTTGTCTCACAGTTGTATTAAAACTTGCCATAACAGTGTTTTTTAGCCTATATTTTCAAGCATTCTGACTGAAATGACTTCATTTTTTTTGGTCATTTCAAAAACGTTTCGGTCTATGACCGAAACAAGCAGATATATATATACATATATCACACTAGTTCCTTTATCAAACGATGCAACCAAGTTTGACTGCTCTATTTGGTACTTACCGTATTTGGAATTCTTGTGTTTAATGTCTTGCCATTTTTTTGCAGACTGTTTTAGCAAAGCACAACACCTCGTTTGAAGTTGTTTTCTTAGCTCGTGTTGTTGGGAATGTAGAAAACACATTATTTATAAATACTGCCATTGGAACTTTCTCATATCAAGTAAGGAGAAAACATGTTTAGTTAAACGTTGCAAACATTTTTGTGTGGCAACTGTAATTGTTTGCTGCAGATTATCTAACAAAAGTGTTGTGTTTTATACTGGTTTGAACATTTAATTGCAACTGCATCGTAAATTTACTCACGTTGTTTTCACTCCCAAGTTCCTATGAGGATGCTTTTTTGCACGCGTTTGTACGTGAAATTATAAAAGTTTTACTTGAGTGTCTTCATTTGATGAAATGTAGGGACTTTGCTTTGTCAGTTTTGTTTCTTTTTGATGTAGTTGTTTTGTTCATTTGAATGTAACGTTTATTAGCACTGCATGTGTAATGCCTTGCATGACTTTTTAAAGCCAAGGTGCGTTTTTCCTGCTATGTTTTGTGATGATTTGTATGTTTGTGATACATCTATGTTTGCGTTCATTTGTCCAAGAAAACCAATGAATCCCTGTAATATGACCAGCTATGTATATGTGCAAAGTTAATCTTAATATCTTCTACTGTGTGCAGGTTTTTGGCACTGGCACTCCAAACCCTTATCGCTTAAGGCCGTACTTGGGAGCAAGGGTATCGCTAAATAGCAGTTTTTCTCCTTTGATCAGCATGCACAATCCCACTGGGACACCTTTGCAGGTATGTACTGAAATTACTGCAAAAATCACAAAAGTGTATTCATACTTGCAGCTTTTAAGTTCGTTGTAAAAAGTACATTTAAAGGCAGTCAACTGTAGTTGGTGTCTTATCGACTTTTTGGTACAGCAACATTACGTGCGGTGGCTGTTTTGGTAGGTG
>Ga0210059_1011540_pt1 | contig 13491 bp, 6 predicted proteins | sample Ectturendosymbi2_FD_188042 | JGI IMG/M metagenome (GOLD analysis project Ga0210059, IMG submission 188042) | Ecteinascidia turbinata endosymbiont from Florida, USA - Sample 2 (SPAdes) (version 2) | ecosystem: Host-associated > Tunicates > Ascidians > Unclassified | place: Key West, Florida...
GTGCTTAGGAAACCTGTGTGAAATTTGTATGACTGTAACTTTGCACATGTGATATCAACGCATGCTGTAAACATCAGTGCACATCTGCTATGGATGGATTTTACAGGGTGCAGCATGATCCATAATTCACAGCACCAACTTCATGAGAGGCATGAACAGCAATTGCCAAATTCCTGAAATCTGTACATCAGTGTACAATGCTTTCCAACTCCACACTGTACAACCCTTGGTTCACTACCCTGCCCAGTAGATGTTTACCGACTCGTCTGCCACACGTGAATGACTTCAGCAGACATGTAAACCGAACGGTTCAATGATGTCAGAATGGGCTGTCTCGTTTTGGCGGACCGTCGCTTGACATGTAAACGTAGTAAATGTTACCTTTGTTACAGAGCCTAGGTGTTTAAAAGGCCTTTTTTATTTGTTTGAGGCTAACTACCAGAAGCATACATCTTAAATAGAACTTTGTGTTGCCCTAAAGTGAATTTTGTTTATGTGTAAAGCCTGACTGAGTTAATTTGGAAGTACACTGCAATGAAGCCTGTGCATGAGCTTGCCCATCTTACTTTCTTTTGTCATTAATCTTAACTTTTATGCATTAACACAAATGTTCTACTGGGGTATATGGCATTGCTCAGTATTTTATTCTGTATGTTATTTGAAATCTTTTTGTCACTTTTGTGCAATGGAGATGTAGCTGTTTGTTTGAAAATTGATGTTCATGTTTATGTATGCAAATGGCTGTCCCATGTTTATATGTTGTATCATAATATTGGAAGCAGCTGAAACTAAGAGCCATTACAAACGAGCAAACCTATATTATCTACTAATTCAAAGATTTTGTGAATGAAATCCATGGTCTTAGAAAGGTGAAGCTCAGAAAGTTGAAACTAAGAGGCTCTTGTAGTAGACAAGTCATATCAGTATTTGCTATGTTTGTTTGCTTTTTGCTGGGAAAATTTTTACACCCCACTCAACATACAATGGAAGTGAAACAATAATACTCCAGTAATATTAAGTCATATTTTGTCCAAGGTTGCAAAAATTTATAGAAAGATGAATGCAATGCTTTAACCATCATAAACAACAAACTAAAAGTTCCCATGTTTCCTATAGCTTTTCCTGGTACGTCATTATGATGCCATGAGTGTCGTGGATGTTGAAAATAGTGTTTCACACAAATTCATCATTTAATTGTGTTGTGTGCTACATGTAGGCCATGACATTATGATCTCATTTTCTTTTGCTTATTTATGTTTACATCAATATTTCAATGCATTGTATGACTGTTTAATAAAAAAAATCAACCGATGTATTGTTATATACTAAATTGTTCTCTGTATGAGGCCATTTCTCAATATAATCAATGATGTCACAGCAAGGAAAGCTCAAGGAGAATTCCCAGGGACATTTGGCATGTTTTCAAGACTGCTGAGGGGAGGCATATACACATTTTCACCTTTTTACTAATTTTTCCAAATGTTTTCCCATTTTGACTAGCCTGTATTGGAAGTGTTGTGAACTTTCTATCGTAGTGGCATGTGCCACAAAACCACTGCAACATGTGATGATCACTTTGAATAAATTCCGAAGGAAACCTGGATGAAGGTTAGACTTATTAGTAACCCAGTGTCCCTTGGTAAAGCGTGGTCATTGACCAATGTGCTTGTTTTATGATCGGCTGCCAGAGAAGGTCAGATTAGAAACTTATGTCTCGTCTAGACTGGTTTTCTTGCATGGCTGAAGAATTCAATCCCCCATTAAAAATCTTTCGGCCATGCAAATAGGTGTCATTGCTTTGGCTAGATTTAACCTAGGAAACAATGCTAAAAGGTATTCCAATTTCTCCCAAACTGCAAAATTCTGAATGAAAATCCTATCAATGGTTGCAGCTCTTCTTTGCATCTATGACTGTTTCTTGTGCATATAAGAATGTTTACTGTTGCATTACTGCGTATTTTTCTGCAGTCTGGAATTTTTCTGACAAGTTTTCCAGGAACTAGAGAATTTTTTGAAACTTATGGTGAAGTGTGTGTCATATCAAATGTGACACTTTTGTTTTTTGGTTGTTTTTTGTAGATTACATTCAGTCTGTTAACTATGATGGACTCCACAGAAATGTGATCATGCAGTCGACGATGGAACATATTAAAGGATTGACATATTTTAATGGTGGGCAGAAAAGTTGGAATGTGCAGTTAGTTTGTAGTGAAAATGTGCTTACAAGTGATTTTTTTGAAGGTTCTTTGTTTGGCACTGATTTCCATGGCAGAAGTGTAATTGAGGTTGATGCCTGGTCTCCTGAACACAATGTATCTCGCATATTGGATCAGATAAAACATCCTAGAAGCATTAAAGTGGTTCATTCGGTTTTTGAAAATGAAGGTAATTTGTAAACGGAAAACATGTACAATGATCAAAATGAAGTTGAAAATTAAAATGTATTGTGGGAACAGCAGCAATGGGAAAACCTAGAAAAGGCATACGTTTCATCATTGAACTGTTATATAACATTCAAGTTCAAGTTGCTTCTTGCTTATTGTACATTTTTTGCAATACCATTTTTAAATGCTGCCAGTATGCCTCTGAACTACAGTCAAATACTAACCTGGACCTGGCCTTCACGAGTGTCAGCCATGGCGACCGACTGTCTGACAGACATGTTCTAGCAAAGTTTGCATTGTCACAACACTGATCCTCTTTCCTAATGCCACAGAGGCTCAAGATTCCAGCCTACAGCGATCTGCTGAATTGTTAGAACTTGTGCCAGGCTGATTGGAATTGTGTTTGCCTTCTTACAGGTGAATCTAGAAAGATTGCCACCTGCAAACACAACAAACATCGAGAACGCATTCTAGGAACTCCGCGAAAGCTTGTTATTGCGGCTAAAGAATCTGTACCATGTGGCCGTCGCAGGAACTATGTGCCATTTTGGAACAAAGAGTGTGAGACCCTCTATTGCTCCTTCCTCTGAGCCCCAGTGGGGACTGACTCTGAAAGAGTTGTTTCATCCTTACTTTGACCACCTGACCAAAAGAGGCAGGAGCGCGAGGAGGAAGCTATCAATTCCATCGACTTCTCACACTCCAGCCACAAGGCTTGAAACAATGGAACACCATCAATACACTTACTGGCAGGTCTGGATGCACCTCCCATCTGTTCCAGCAAACTCCCTTTATTGTGATTGCTACCTGACAGGCACATGGTCCGGATGATCATGGACCTGGTTGGTAAGCATAACTTCACCCTTACCACTGGTAACAACAAACAACAGATGAGCAAGTTACAATGCCTCAAGAATGACATCCCACCATCTGCAGAAAGTATGCATTTGTTGATGATCTAACAATCATGCATGCCAATGGAGGCTGGCAAGTAGTGGAAGGAGTGCACAGCAAAGACATGGCAACTGTAGGTGAACACCTCCAGACTTGGAAGCTGAATACTAAAAAAAACAATGGTGTCAGTCTTCTATTGAAACAATAAGGAAGCTAAACGTCAGCTGAAAATAAGCTACAACGACGAAACCATGCCCTTTTGCTCCAAGCCAAAATTCCTTGGAATAACATTGGAGAGGACACTTGCGTATTACCGACACCTTGAGTCACTTTGCAAGAAGCTGACACCATGCATCGCAGTCCTTGAGGTGGTTTGAAACAGTTGATGATGAAACAGTTGAATGGCTGCTCAACACATGTACCGAGATCTAGTGCAGCTAGTGGATAAAAACTCGCTCAAACGAGTGGATAAAAATTCGCTCAAACGTTTTTGATGTTACGATTCTATTCAGTTCACTAGGGAACAGGAAAAGGAAAAGTGTCTTATTTTTAGATTTGATGATAAGACGTATGCCAGGTAGTCATCCATTTCTATCAGGCTACCAAAAATCAAGACACTCAGGTTATGCAACTTCAGATAGGTAAACCATATGCAATATGAACAATTACTTGTTACCATACTTTTCGAACATGATATAGTAGAATTTGTCTAATTCGTCAATTTGCTTAATTCGTCACTTTTTCATTGGTCCTGGCAGAATTCCTATCTTTTGTGTACATTTTTGTTCGTCTAATTTGCCATCGTCTAATTTGTCAATTCGCTCAATTCATCACCTCTTTCTGTCCCTGAGAAGCGTTTTGTTCAGCTAATTCGTCATTTGCAGTTTCGGTTTTGATGTTTAAGCAGTTAGCATGTGTGGGAATTCAAACAAATTAAGGTTCTCTATATGACAATTGTTGCACCTTGCAATTTGTTTATCGAATTTATGCACGAGGTGTGAAGCGCGACCCGACTCCTCATTGAGAGAAGTAAGTCTTAAAAGTTTATTAAAGATTTCAAAGGTACTAGATTAAATGCAGGAGTCCAGATAGAGTAGAGGAATTAAAGAGTTTAATTTAGTAAAAGCCATAACGTCATAAAGTTGAATTTTACTGCAAATAAAACCACTACGTATACAAGTTACTATGATGAAGTATACGAGCTGCTGTGATAGAGTTTTTGCCTGTTTGCGTAATTCGTCACTTCGCCTAATTTGCCCTTTTTTGTAATCTCCTTGAGGTGACGAATTAGGTGAATTCTACTGTACAAAACCTTTGTCTGCAACTCACTGCTGAAACATTAGAATGAAACATGTTGAACGTGCTCTCTCCCTCTTTGAATGGTTATTACAGTGAATATCAAAGGACAAAATTAGAATCCATGTTCATATCTTAAGATATTTTGCCATACATATTACATGGTGGCGTTGGAGATACACTGAAGCATGATAACATCATATACTGATAGTCTTTAAATCAGTAACTTAACTGAATGGAATTCTATCATTATAATAAATAATGAACATCCAGAAAATGTTGAGTTATAATCTGTGAAATACCATCTGAAGCATGCCTCAAAAAATACATCAGTGAAACTAAACAAAGCTTAAACACTTGTTTAAAAAAATACTACAGCACATGGTCATGTAACAATATTATTAAAACGTGCAAAGAACTTCAACAAAACTTCAGCCTAAACCGGCCATGGTTTCAATTCAGAGCTTGTTCGTGTACTACATCTTCACAATGAAACAGTTATCACAATGTTTCTCAGTTTTTTCTTGATATAAGCCCAAATTGTTTTGAAAAACAGTTTGCAAGAATGACTCTGACCCAAATAAGTTTGAAATGGAATACTGGTCAGTTCATAATGGAAACATACAAATGATGAAACATTTTATTTGATAAAACAACTTCATTGTCTGTTACAAGTTTGCACAATTATGAATCAACATCACTCAGTACCAAACACGTATGATGTTCTGTATCCAAATGATTTCAATATTTATTGGTTGAAAAACGCTGATCTGGAGTTTCCAGATAAGCCAGCTATTTGTTTGCTTATCTGCATTTCATTTTCACATTAAAGAGTAATGAAATTTTTTTTATTTTTACATTTCGCAGAATGGCAGGGTGATTACAATAACATCCAATGTCAACAACTCTGTTTACTCAAGCCTTCAGGTTCTCTTTCAGCACCAGTGAATTGTGTTTGCAAGTGCAAAACTGGATACATTCTAAATCATGATAACAAGACATGTTCAAGTAAGATTGTTGCAGAAAAAAATTGTGTTGTGCTGATTTGTTCCACCATAGAAAGCAATGATTTGTTGGTGTGAAAGCACTTGCTTTTTGTATTTTTCACAGAACCCAATCATGAAGATGTATATTTGTTGTATGGAAAAAGAAATCCTGGAGAAATAAAAGGAGTTCCATTGTTTCAGGGTACAAAAAGTACAAATGTTCCTGTACGGTTTGTAGAAAACTTGCAAAGTCCAAGGGCTATGGACCTTTATAGGTTGGTGATGTTTTTTCAATATGGTTTATGTATGAACATGGTTTGCTTGTTTGTAATAATGTGTTGGAATTTTGTGATGGTGGATGGGGTGGCCTGTGCTTTTTGAAATACAGATGAATGTGGTTTATCGCATAGCCAACTCGCCAAGCTTTTTTATGTATTTAACTGGAATAGGCGAATGTCTGTATCAGACAAATATCCAGAAGTTTGCTGCCTTGTTCTATTTGTGTCCACATGCTTGCTACCTGATACCGTTGATATCTGGTAACTTGACGCTGAACACGAATATTTCTAGAACTGTGGCATATGAAAATGCTTCTACATTTTCCAAAAATCCTTTGGTCCTGATATTTGAAATTCTGAAATCCTGCAGTGATTGGCAAAAAACAACAGCCTTCAATTGAAATGTAAAGTATATTCGAAGTTGTTGTGGTGCTGTGTATTGCATGTTTCTATAACGTGCACACTGTTTGTGTGACATAATAACCATCTGTGTTAGTTGTGGGATGTTTCCTGCACTTGCATCCTTAACTCTTCTGCTTGCTTTTGACTGTGCAATGCAGTTGTGAACATGTTTATGTCTCAAAGCTGTTAAGTACTTTTCCTTGAGATTAGACAGTTACCTTAACACTTTTGGTACCGACCGACATATATACACCTCATGGGAAAACCCACCACAATTACCAGGTGACAAGTATAGATGACGTTCCTAACAAAAATCTTCATTATCTGGCCCTCGGCGCCAAACCAATGAGCCATTATTTTTGTTCAAGGGTTTTTTTGGAAGCTAGGCTATCATCCAAGTGTTTAGAGCCCTTGATCGACTTTCTAGCTTATCTGGAGCCAAAATTATGGCTCAAAATCCAAAAGTGGAGAAAAATTGAAATCTCACAAAAGATAACCATGGCCATTTTTGGCCAAAGGCCATAGCTTGCCAGCTGATTGAGCTAGAGAGCTGTTCAAACCCTCTGAAGACTTGGCAAGTCTTGTAGTTTAGAACGAAAAAAAATGTAAGTTTTGGGTTTGGGTTTTTGGTTGTTGACATGATTAGGATAGGTTTTGTGTTTTTTTATGATGTCATTGGTTGATCCAATGAGGCGGTTTTGTGGCTCAAAGCATCATTGGATTCTAGGCTATAATAATAGTCTTTACAGTCCTTGATCAACTTTCTAGCATTCTGGGTTCTATGTTATGTCCAAAAATTCCAAATATTTCCAGAATTCCTCTGGGAGATTAGCAGGGATTACCCTAATTAATTTGTGGTATTTTTGACCATTATTTTGGAACCAGAAATGCTAGAAAGTCCATCAAGCCCTCTAAAGGCTTGTATTATAGCCTAGTTTCCAATAAAAACTCGATTAAAAAATGGCTCTTGGCATTGGCGTCCTGGTCCCGATAATGCCATTCTAATGTAAACAAAATATGCATAAACACACTACCATCATGTAAACATCAACAAGAAACCCGACATACAAAACTTATAAAAAATTTTTTGTTGCAAAGTACAAGACTTTCTCAGTCTTCGAACAGCTCAATCAGCTGGCAAGTTACAGCTTTTAGCCAAAATGGCCAAGGTTACCTTTTTGTGGGATTTGAATTTTACCCAGTTTTTAGTTTTTGAACCATAATTTTGGCTCCAGATAGGCTAGAATGCCAATCATGGGCTGTAAAGAGTCGGATCGATAGCCTAGTTTCCAAAAAAAGATGGAGCCAAAAATGACTTGTTGGGTTGGTGCCTAGGGCCAGGTGAACTTGGTAAAAGAGGCAAAAACATGCCTCCATTATGATGTCACCCAGAAAAAAACTTACAGGTAAAACACCTGGCACTGGTGGATGTTGCTGTGGGGGAATCCACTTGGTATCGGAAGTGTTAAGAACACAATAAAAGTTGTGTAATGACATTGGCATTTTTTTTTGTTCTGAAAGGCCAATTAGTTGTCAAAGCTGCCGTCTAATCAGTTGAATCTATAAATTCATTTTTTGAGGTTGAACCTGCAGGGTTGAGTTTATCATTTTGGCCAAGGTAGTAGCTTCTTTTTCCAGCCATCCCCGCGGGTACAGTCTAATTTATGGCACTGTGTTTCTTGTCTGCACAGCGCACTTTACCTTTCTTTGAAGTAAAATATCAAGTGATACGAATCTACAAATGAAAACAACATTTCTATGTGTATATCCGTGTATATGATTAACACTTGGGCATCCGGCCGCTTTTGGGGATTTTCGAAAAAAAACACCGAAACGCACGTGGCTTTGCATGGGAATTTCTCCCGTTTGGTTAGTGCTATGGACCTGGTCGCAGTGTCAAAAGATGCGGCAAGTCTTCTAGTCTGCACTTGAAAAAAATTTTTTTGGTTGGCGGGGTGCGGATATTTTGTGAGTGACGTCATAAATGGAGGACTTTAAGGCCACATTGGCCCACTTTACCTGGCCCTGGGCTCCAACCGTTAGATGGTAGTATTTTGCTGAAGTTTTTATTGGAAACTAGGCTACAATCTGAGTCTTTTGATATTTTGGATCACCTTCTGGGGTTTCTCTTTCAAAAGTTATGATCTGAACTAGTAAAAATATTTGATAATTAAATAATTTGTTTATTTTGGATCATAACTTTTGAAGCAGAAACGCTAGAAAGTTGATCAAAGGCTCAAAAGACTTGGACTCTAGCCTAGTTTCCAATGAAAACTTCAGCGAAACACTTTGGCCTAGCAGTTGGGCCCTAGGCCAGGCAACATGAGCCAAAATGACCCCAAAACTACTTCACTTATGATGTCAGTCTCAAAAAATCCGCACCCCCAACCAAAAAAAATTGTTTTGTTCATCACCAATTTTCGAGTACAGACTAGAAGACTGTCCGATCCGTTTAAGCCCTTGAACAGCTCTCTAGCGCAATCGGCAGAGGAGCTATGGCGTTGGTAAGGCAACCGAAGCTGCTGTTTTTTAGGCTGAACTCGAAGTACGAATATATCGTACGCTGGCTCTCAAAGTGTTAAAGGGGATCTTGCAATGTTACACACCCCTCCACAATGGGTGTATTGAACAATAAGGACATATGGGTCATTCCAGCTGTAGTGCAACAGCTTTTGTTGCTGACAGCAGTGCAACAGCATTGACCTGTCATGTAAATCGCACTGTTTCCAACCCTCTAGTGGCCAGGCAGTTGCGAATTCGGCCTTCGGGTCAAAACGTTTGGTCAGCCCTGCATTAGAGAAATCTTTTCTTGAGTTTTCAAATATGCATGAAGAAGTTAGCTTACAGTGTTTAATGTTTATAATGCAATGTATCCCACAGAGTTTTTTAACCATAAGTGTGATTCCTATATCAGTTGAAACTTGAAGTGAGCAGTACTGCTTATACTTATGAAAGAACATTTGACATAAGTGGATTCAACATGACAGTTCAAAATGTTAATTTTTATGTTTTTTAGAGACATTAGTGGTGTCGACTGGATTATCTATTCTGATATGGTGACAAGCCAAATGGCAATGAAAAACTTGCAAAGTGACGAGGAAAAGGTAATTTCAAGAGAAGTTATCAAAAATGAAAAAATCATTGCATTTGCATTTTCAGTGGTTGTTTGACTGTTGTGATAATTTTCAATGTTTAGGTTATTTTTGACAAATCAGTTCATAATTGTGAAGGCATTGCTGTTGATTGGGTGAGTAGAAATGTGTATTGGACAGATGATGGATACAAAAGAATCAATGTAGGTAGTTTGAAAAACTCATTCATCAGTAATTCCTCACATTCCTCTGTGTCTGAGTCAAGAAAAATATTGGTGCAAGGAAATATGACACACCCACGTGCAATTGTTGTCAACCCAATGACTGGGTAAGTAACATTTTGTTTTATGTTTTCTTTACTATTCTTAGTGACAAAAGATTTTTGGTGTTTTTCTTGGTATAATGAAGAATAGGTGGGCTTTGCCAAAAAAAAAAGTATAATGCATTTTTTGTTTGATATACACCTGTTATCCGTGCAGTTGGATGTATTGGTCTGTGTGGGAGCCTAGAGGATTACATTCTGGAAAACAGGGTTCTATTGAAAAAGCTTGGATGGATGGTTCTCATCGGGAAACTTTAGTCACTGGTTTGTTGAAAATTGGTGTTGAACATCACCATGCTTAGTGCTTACTACCATGTGATTATTTATCCACAGTGATGAATTTACTGTCTTTATGTGCAAGATTTTCTGTAATGAATTTTTAAGGTTCAAATATTTTATGGCCAAATGGATTGACCTTGGATTATGAACGTGATTTGTTATTTTGGGTTGAGGCATATTATGATCGCATTGAATATGTATCTTTAAATCATCCTCAAAATCGGGTAAGCAAGGTGGTGTTTACTTAGTAGTCACTATGGTTGTTCTCCAGAATTAAAGGGTGTTTTTTGTTAAGTGCTTGGTGAAAGGTGTTTTTTTGTTAAGTACTTGTTTTTAATTTCTTCCAGATTGAGTTCTTATAGGTTGTCACTAGCACAACTCTCATGTACAAGTTTCTGTGAAGTTGATGTTTGTAGTTGTTGTTCTAGCTCAAGGCATATTTGTGCATTTTCTAGTATTTAAATAAATCATTTTGTACAATATAGAGTTTACAATTTTGAAACAACCAACAATTATTGTTTTCAGATGCTACTTTTGTCTGGAAGTCATAATGGCAGAAGTCAGTTTCTTAGCCACCCAATGTCAGTTGCTTTCTATCATCATTCTCATAATGGAACTAGCGAACGGTATCTCTATTGGTCTGAGTATAGATCAGGACGATTGTACCAGTTGAACCTGTCAGCTACATTGCACCATTCACTTTCTGATGTACCCAATCATTCGGTTCAGCTTGTTAGTCAAGAAACACCTCCATTGCTTGATGTAAGGTTAATGCTATCATTTTAAACACACTGGGTGTTGTCTTTACTAGACTATTTTTTAAGTTCATGTTTTTTTGGTTTACAATGTGTTTTCAATTTGTAGAAAAACAAAATGTACAGGTGCGGGGTAGGTTAGGTACTATACAAGTCCATTGGAATTATGGAGATTCGATGAAATGTAACATAAAAAATATTTGTTATCCTTTTGTAGAAATATTGCATTTCATGTGTAATAATGTATGAAATGTATCACCTATTTTCGTAGCAAAATATTCTGTATATAGTAAACATGGGCGCAATTTAGTGGGGGACACGGGAGACGTGTCCCCCCACTTTTTTGATGGGGGGGACATAATATGCCATGTCCCCCCACTTTTTCTCGTAGGTTTTGCATTTGGAGAGGTTTCAAAACTAAATGTGACGATTGTCACGTTTTGTGTGAAGTGTTTTTCATGTTAGATGTTACACAAAGCTGTCTTGATGTTGATACAGAGTTCGGTGTGGTGTCACTGACTGATATTTTTATAAATTTTTACTTCAAAAATGATCTTTAGCATTTTGCAAGTTTCTAGAGATTACAAAAGATGGTTAACTGCCTCTTTCCAACATTTATCTAGTGTGTTTTACTGCAAGAAATGTCACTGTCTTGAAACAGTGAAGTTTAACGGCTGCACACGTGAGAGACCTCAGTACAGCCATGATTTGTTTCATGCAAAAACGTTGGCTAATTGGCTTTACTGTATCGTTGGTTGTCATGTATTCAGAAACAGACAGCGTAAAATTTGAAGATGCAAACGTAGCCTATAATGTTAGAAAGTTACATTTTCAGGCAAACTTCTGCGAAGTTTTTGCCGAAAACAAACAGCAGCATTATTGTGACTTAGTTTTAGGATGGGTAGTTTTGCAAAAGACTGTCTTCAACCATTGGTAAACAGGCTTTCCATCAAAACTTTAGAGAAGCATTGACCTAGTTGTATATTGTCCTATAACTCAAAGCATAATGACTTGACTAGGAATAAAAGATAGTTTGTACATTTAACTTTTTTTGTTGTATGTCACGACAAGGGTGACCAACAAATTCAAAAGATATTTATACCCACAATGCAGCAATGTTTTCATCCAAGTGTGAAACATTTGCTTTACAGGTAGCCTACGCATGGGTGGCGGAACTATCTTCAAAGTGGGTGGGAACAAGTGCACGTCAAAAAATGTAAAACATTTTTGTGATTTGAATTGGCTACTGTGACGCCACAAGCACTGAACAATGACATCATTAACTTTTGTCAGCATGTTTAAGCAATTTTATTCTAAACGTGATAAGCCCTCAACGACCCCTATCTATCATACACTACACTGCGTTAAGCACATAATTGTAACTATTAGTTGTTCTTAGTCTTACATAAAAACAATTTACTTCACCAATGGACCCAATACGAATTGTGTTATTTAAACTTATTTAGGCAAAATTCGAAATTTAAAAGTGGGAGGGCCAGGCCCTCCAAGAAAAAAAGTGCGGGGAGTCTAGACCCATTCGACCTTCAAGGTTCCGCCACCTATTAGCCTACGTAACACCTAGTTTTGCTGAACATTCCTTTCGTGTTATTTCAGGTGAAACGTGGTACTATTTGCCAATTCACCGTTGTTCATTTTGATTTCTGTTTAATCTCAAATATATTTTCGTGTCGTTATGTATGTATAATTCTAGAACAATACTTTTGACATGAATTTCACCTATTAAAATTTGATGTTAAACCTGAAAAATTTGATTGTGAAAAGACAGAAATGAGTGGCATAACTGGCAGAAGTCACAAGGCAACAGTCACCAGCAGACCCGTAACCAGCTTGGGACACTAGGGGGATGAAGAGTTTTCTGAGGGAGGCCCAAATTTTACGTTGATATCACATAACAATGCGTTACATAGCATGTAACCACGAAAACAATGCGTTACATAGCATGTAACAACGAAAACAATGCGTTACATAGCATGTAACAATGAAAACAATGCGTTCCCTGCGCTTAGTTGCGGGCCTGGTCACCAGATTATTAGGGTTGCAGAAATGACATGCCAGGCTAGATTGGTATGTAGGTATGTTTGGAGAAAGACTTCTGGTTTGTTTTCTTTTGGATATATTGAAATCTTTTCTAGTTGACTTGGATAATTCTGCTTGGGAGTTTGATGTTGGGAAAGGCTATTAGACAAAGGATGTTTGGACAATCGAAAGGGTACCCAACAGCATGCAGGGGCTGACAAGGGGAGATTGAAAGGATACATCCTCCACCCATCAGCAGTTAAAATAAATTGTAGCCTAAATCATTTTGTGAACTACGTCAATTTTGGTCAAACATTTTTTGCTACTGTAAGAGGATATCAATGGAGATTTGGCTAGGAGTAGGGCTGCATGCCTGATGCCCAGTAGCCAAAGGTTTGTAGCATTTTAAAGAGCAGAAACGTGCAAGAAAAATATTTAGCTACCATACCTTGCAATGTATATATATCGTACCTTGCAATTTATCGTCTTTTTCAGGTTAAGCAACTTAAACAAGACATTAAATCACGTTGTAACCCACACTTCCTATGAAATGCATGAAAATCAATGTGTTCTACTTAAGAGTGATATGCACGTGCGACCATAATGAATTTCACCGTTTTATGCACTTCAGCTGACAGTTCTGATAAAACCCAATTGATGTGGTCTACTATATTGCTTTGCTTGTTTGTATCATAGTCTGATAGTAGTGTAACCAAGCTGAACTACAGTACCATGCCCAGCAACAAAATTAAGTTTATTAATTTCT
>Ga0210059_1011541_pt1 | contig 13491 bp, 10 predicted proteins | sample Ectturendosymbi2_FD_188042 | JGI IMG/M metagenome (GOLD analysis project Ga0210059, IMG submission 188042) | Ecteinascidia turbinata endosymbiont from Florida, USA - Sample 2 (SPAdes) (version 2) | ecosystem: Host-associated > Tunicates > Ascidians > Unclassified | place: Key West, Florida...
TTGGATCTGATAACAAGAAATTGTGCTACCTTCCGGTTCCGTAAGCCTTTGCTGTAGGTAACAAGAAACTACAGTCCAGTTGATGCGCGGATTCGTAATGGTCAGATTCTAGGCGAAAGGTTGTCAGGGCGCGTTGCTCAAATTTCTGCGGACTAGCTCCCCCACGGCTCGCGGTTAAAAGTCTAGCTGCCGCAACAGTCAAGTCGCTTTGAGGTGGAAGCTGTTTGCACTTCATTGATATTTGTCTAGGTTAGGGTGGTAACTCATACAATTATTTTGTACATCATATCGTCTTCAAGGTTACCCTACCACCCTCCACCAGACTTGAAAAGATAAAAGCTGAGTTTTCACCCGGGCACTAGGCCGTTTCATTTTGATGAGCCCCATTCGAAACCAATATGATGCAGTACGCAATCCTTCTTTTGCCATTTGCAACAAATTTGCCATCAGTGTTTGCTGAAGTTTCGTTTTTTTCATTTTTTCCTGTTCAACAAGCTGCAACTTGGTTTTGTCAAGTCACAACACAGTGGGCATATTGGAACTCCAATTTTTTCTTTTCCAATCTTACCATACTTTATTGCAAAACTTTTTTTTTGCAAAATGGAAAACGACTTGGCCGGTATCTAATCCAATCGCAGTTCATCAAAACCAATTGGATTTGAAAGTATTTTTCACGTTTTTCTCCTGTAGTATTCATCATTAGTTCGTAGTAAGTCTTTTGTTTTCTGGCGATTGTTCGAAGCATTTTTTCGTTTTTTTTCTTAGAGTTTTGGCACCTATGATGTTTTCACACGAGGCTGAGGTATGACATCATTGGAAGCTTTTGTATGACATCATCCACTGTTTTTTGTTCAATTCTTCTTATTATGTTAAAACTCTTTGATTTATTTTTGGTAAATATAGCAATTTGTCAGTTACCAAGTTTTATCGTGCATGTGCAATAATATACACATAAGGAATAAAAAACACTAACAATTTTTTGTTTTAAATCTTCATGCCTTATGATCACACAGTGTTTGTGAGCTTCTCTGTTGACGGCTTTAAAACATTAAATGTTTCCGCCTTGATCTTTACGACGTTTACTGATTTTGAGTACATTGCTTGCAGACAGTGGCGAATGTAGAACTTGAAAAGTGTGGGGAGAGGGCACTGTGGGGTTAAGAAAAACGTAGGGGGCCAACATAAATGTTTATCGTGCATTATGATTTTTATTCTTTTAAAGATTTAAGTTTCTATGATTTACCTCATCAAACCCAACATAGGCTTGCTTATGATTATTGCTAAATATGAACCAGTGTTTTTATTGACTAGAGAACCACAAACGCAACTGTAGATTCAATCACACACATGTATACTTCTATGTAGAATATTTTGTGCTAGCCATGCAAAGTCTACAGCACTATGCATGTAAAACGAAACGCCATTTCTCCTAAGCAATGGTGCCTGCCTCACATGAACGAAAACATCTCCGCGAAAGAGAATACAATCCACATGAAAGCGAAATGGTTCCAACCACGAATTTCATCTTGACACAAAGACAAGTAGGCTGGTGATAGCCAACGAGTTTAGTCAAAAAATTGTTACCACAAAACATAAAAATAGGCCATCCTCCAATAGAACAACTCATGGACAATTTGTGATTGTGGTGCAACCATAATAGCGTTATGCAACTGCGACAAAGAGTCTAATGCCCATCTACAGCGTGGATAGGATGAGGATTATTCAATGCTGTGTGCAGTTAACAGAAGCGAGGTTTTGGTACCAGTGGCACCTAAAGTAGCATAGCAGCTCTGCAGACAGGTGTGCATCGGTGCAGTGGCGTAGCCAGCCCAAAAATTTGGAGGGGCTAAAAAGTTTTGGTGGGGCCAAAATGTTTGATTCTGGGCGAACAAGACTATTTTGCTTAAAAAAACGCCTCCCAAAGCACAAAATGACTATATTTTGTGAAAATTTTAGGGGAGGACCATGGCCCTTTTTGCCTGCCCCCGGCTATGCTTGTGCATCGGGGTGTGGGGTCGAGCGATATGCAGCACTTTCGATTGTAGCCGACCAGCGACTTTACTTCATTAAGACACTGACTCCAGAAATTGGTCCGCAAACGTTGCGTGCTCATATGATGTGGATCTTATCAGTTCTAGAGCGACTGGTTGACGTATTCAGCTGATAACGTATAGGCTAGCTAGAATACCTCAAAGCGTTTGAAAAATGTTTGGATTTTGTGTCAACAAATGCTATGAAATGCAAAAGTTACACATATCATCTAAAAAAATTTGCATATGTTTGACCGACGCAGTCTACACAATCTGGAAATGGTCGTGCGTTTGCGAAAACGAAGTCACAATCGATTCTCACCGCGCGTTTGGGGAAAGTTAAGAAACACTTGTCGCAACTTAATACAACGGTGGGTTAGTTGATCTTGCCCAGTGGTTACCGATCAATCGGTCGAAACCCAAACAAGGGTGACTAAGGGTCAAAATGGGCCGTGCAGAAGCGATCCAAACCTGAGTTGTGTATTTTTAACGTTGCCACTGTTTGTCTTTGTAGTCTAAGTACATGAGTAATAAGCGGAATGCTGATATTAAAAAAGAACTCAGCAACTTGCAAAGCTATGAAATACTCTGGTATTGAAAGTGACGAAGAAACAAGTGGAGCATGCGTTAAACAAAGCAGTGTCCTGCGTTGCGCTGAGACGGAAAAGGTCGTACGCCCACTAAACCAATTGCGCAAATCTGCATCCAGGTAAAAGAGAAAGCGCTTCAGTTGTCCCTTATCTGGGATCTGTCTAAATACTCCATGATTTGGCATTTAGACAAAATTTCATTTTCCACCTTCACTGTGCACTTACGTAGGTTAAACTCAAATTCAGTATTGCATGTAGGGCTTGCAAATGACACAGGAATGCCCAATTATGCTCATGGGACCAGAAAAAGCGTCGTCACGGGCGAAGTGTCTATATAGCCAAAGTACAACAAAATGGTTTATAAGTTCAATACCAAAGCCTGGCAAGGATTGCAAGTTTCCTTTGATTAAGATGGCCGCTTCTTGTATCGTCGTTTCGCGTGTACTCTGATAAAAAATAGTGATGAGTTTCTTTGTTCTCATTTTTGAAAAATATAATCAGCGTTGTTGGGATATCGAAATCGTTTGCATGTTTTGCCATGTAGGCTACGTACCATTTTCGCTAGTGACCGGAACAACCACGTCATACTTTTTCCACAACGCCTATTGCATCTTTTTTTCGACAATTTGTAACTTTTCCGATGAAACTGACTGCACTTTCTACAACCTTGAATTTAGTAAAATTCGTGTCACAGTTTGTCTTGTTCCTGCTAATGGCGCATTTATTGACACCATTTTTACGTCACATTTCTGACGACTTAAATATTGGCCGCTTCATGTAGCTGTGTTTCAAATGGGTGGCGAAATATGAAGTTTTGACTCCACAAAATCGCTTACACTTCAAAATGCAAAGAAAATATTTAACTGTCGTTAAAAACGAAAAAAAGTTTCTGATGAGACCGAAAGAAAGAGTCGCTGCAGACGACGTGGCGGTAAAATTGAAGTTGTTGTAGCTTTACTGGAATAAACGTAACAGATACGAATTCTGCCATTACCGAAGAAAACGTGTTTTTTAAAAAACTGGCGTTATTGCTGAAGTCATCACAGGCGAATTCAACTGTAATCAGACGCATTTAAAAAATCAAACGCATTTTATGCGGTCTTCTGACCTTAACTCCAGTCCTCTGCATTAAGGTAAAGCCACACGTCCTCTTGATGGTGAGACATCTACCACGTTTCATGTTTCACCTTATCGGTTTAGTTGTATGCAGTACTAATTGATCATTTTTGTGTTGAACCTAAGGATGTCGTTTTGAATGTCTTGCCACTATGGAGAGCCATGCCGTATTTGTCGCGGTTTCTGCAAGTATAGGCTTATGTGAAAGGAACATCAAGGCCAATTGTAGTACATTCCACTCAAACGTATGTATTAGTTTTTTAGCATTCAACCTCACTTTATGTTCGTCGCTGATCGTAATTGTGAAAGCAACTTATCGTGTAGATCGAATCTTTAAAATCATCCTGTGCTTCCTTCAAAACCAAATAGTTCGCCATGCTCTCTACCCTCTACGATCCTAACAAATAGCAGTTTGCTAACGATTTTCAACCTACGCCTGAATACACAACTTTTGTTTTCACACTGCTGACTCCTGGCCTTCCTAGTTATGTCCATCCTGTAAACTCACCTGAGGACTTGTGCATCTAGGCTTCTGCCCCTTTTTCCCAAAAAAGTGTCATATCATTGGAACATGGTCTTTCGAGTGTACGTTCAAATCTTTCAGGATAAACATTCATCCTTCACTCTTTCACTGTGGCCCTTTCCTATTGTTTTTGCAACTGACTAATCCATGACGTTAGGTCTTGACTTTGCAAATGCCACAAGAAAAACTCTTGTCCGCTTTAGCTTTATTCTTTGCTGGTACCTATCTGTGGCAAACAGACGTTAGTGGCTACATTTTATGCATTGCATTCTATTTATGCGATTCTATTCACAGGAGTCGAGGTTGGTACCGCTATTCTTGGTCCCAGGTCACCCTTTTAATGCGCTTTTGCGTGCGCGCAAGCCTTCTTGTTCGTTGTTGTCTGTCAACCCACTCTCTGTTTCATTCCATGGTAAATGCGGCCATCAATCCTACACATGTTTTGATTTCTATTCCATCAGAGTCTGAGTAAAGAATATTTTTTACCTAGACTGTCCACTTCCCAACACTAAAAAAAGCAAGTTAAGCGAATCAAACAGAGCAAAACCACATAGACAAAGAAATTGTAAACACAATTGAAACAAAGATGCCAATGTGGACATAACAAAAACAATCATGCGAATTGTGAAACCATCAACGTAAACCTCTGGTAGCCTCAGCAGTTATAGAATGAAGGCAAAAAAAGCATGAGACAAAACCGCATGATGTGATTTTTGACAAAAAGTATCAAGCAGTGCAAGGAGTGGCATGTGGAAGAAACCGCAATCGAAAAGGTAACACTCAATCTCGGGAAAATTGTGGACAGGTGAGTGTTTTACAAAAACAGTGAGTATTTTTGAGAAATGAGTGACAAGTGACCTTTGCCTATTTTTGGAATTTGCCTAAGTTTATGACAAATCAAAATTTTTGGGGGTGCAGTTGCACTCCCTAAAGCCCCAGCGCCTGCACCACTGATTAAAAACATCAGTAGACGTATTTACAAGAAGGAGCCCCTCAATGGAAACTTGATACACATTTTCTTCTACAGCAACTCAACGTCTCTCTATGGCGGTCGCTGGATTTAAAGTGAACCAAGTTGGTATGCGGCGTGCAATACTATGATTTTCATTACTGTGCAAGCTTAATAATGCGACGCACTGCAATTCTGGATTACTGCATAGCTTGTGTACTTGTGTGTAGTGGTGCATTTAAGGATTTTGCGTCTACAAAACTATTAAGACCATTGTCACCGACTGATACTCTGCTGCGCTCACAGGGTAACGCTTTACACAGTAGCAAGCGTTTGCCAACAGTTAAGTGGGTTGAAAAGGAAAAAAAAACTTTTACCTGGGGCAGTTAAATCTATAACGACCGCTACGACCCGCTGATAAACCTTGAAGAACATGATGTATAATTTATTGGTTTAAATACATTTTTCAATTAAATGATTAGTCGCCTTTTTGTAACTTCGACAGTTTTCGCACCATTATTTCTGCATATCATTTTTCATTCAGCAACAAAAAGCAGTGCAATGCATACAAGTAGTACAAGTACTGAACATAAAAATTATTCGAATTATCAAATGGCTCATATTTCCTAATCTCTTGAAACAATTTCCCGCCAGATGTTTAATCGAACTTTCTGTTTAATAGTAAGTCCAGGTAATATCATCTATATCGTCACTACGCCTTCGTGAAATCCAGAGGAAAAGTTCGGTGGTCCCAGTCTCGAACAAAAGGACAGGGGGGCAATAGTGACGTTTCTGTCCGTCTTTGCAAAATGATTTGTTCGTTAATAACGACCGATGTAAGCTTTTTTGTATTTTCAAGCATGTAAGATCGGATTTATGGACCTTACACACAAATTTTCTATGACTGAATAGAAATACGTTAATGTTAAGCAGCAAATCTTTGAGTCGTGACAGGTGTGACGTAAGAGTGGCATCAACAAATGAGCCATCAGCAGCGATGGAGACAAAGCGTTTCACGAGTTTTAACGCATGAAAATGTTACGACTGCAGTTAGTTTGATTGGTAGTGTTGTTGGAAACGTCGCAAATTGTCTAACAAAAAAACAATAAAAAATGTCACGTGTTTGTTTCTCTCACTAGTAAAAATCGTACCTAAGTGGCAAAACATGCAATAGATTTCGATATCCCCACAACGAAGTTGACTGCTTTTTTCAGAAATAAAGACACCGAGTTGATCACTCTTTCTTATCAGAGTACACGCGAAACCACGATTTAGTAGGTGGCAATCTTGAAGAAGTATTCTTTTACCCTTGCCAGTCTCTGGCATTGCACTGAAACCAATTTAGGGAAGCTTTTATTGCACTTCGGTTGTGAGGACAGCTTCCCTATCGGACGCTATTCTTGGGTCCCATTAATTTTATTGGGCAAAACTGCTGTATTTTCAAGTCCTCAATTCCATAGAAATTTTTACATCAACCTATGTACGTTCGTGCAAACTGAAATTAACAAATCAAAATGTGTCTAATTGCGAAATCATGAAGTATTTATTGCAGACAGAGCCCAGGTAACGGCAACCTTAGCTCTCAATGACATTTTCTGTTTTAGAAGAATACGGATGTGCTCAGTTATTTTCGTGAGCCTACCACACTTTCCGTCTCAGCGCAACTCAGAGGATTGTTTTGTTTAGCTTAACTGCTCCATTTGTTTTTTTAACACTATTTATACTAAAGTATTATAGCTGCGTTTCCAGTCGGAAGTGAGTTGTTTGAGGAAATTGGTTGCAGATGCCGCAGTCAATCAGGATTTTTGCAAAATGAGCGCTGCTTCCCACTGTCATGATCTATAGCCTACAGAAGATCTGCGTTTCTCCTCACGGGTGTTTTTGCTGTGGCTTACTGGCATGTTTTCTTTACATTTGTGTGTTTTGTAGCTATTAGAGTTTGCCTTATGATGTTTATTTCTTCTTCGTGATTTCCTGCAGTTACTTTTGAGGTGTGTGCTGTGGCCGAGATGAACGCTCCTGTTGTTGCTTGCCCTCATAAAACTTTAGCTGTAGATCCATTGTTCGTCATCAGCAGGCATTGATCATCTTAGAGTTTGCAGGTGGAGACTTGATTGCCGTGTTTTGGAAGGTGTTTTTTGAATGCTTACATTTTTTTTAAGTTCTCTTTAATTTATACCTACATGTGGAAGAACAGCGAAGTGCTTTATTGCAAATGATAAGGAGCATGCGTGGTTTCAGTATTTGAACACGGTATTTGTTTGATTTTCCATACAAATTAACAGCACTTTTCTGCAATTGCGGTGTTTCGTTTTCACATGCCATAGTGTTTTGTGTACTATAGGTCTCCAACCACGTTTTGTTTTTTGCTGTCTGTCCCGGCTCATTGGATTTTGATCACAAAAATCTGATACGTTTATTTCTTTTTCGTTGAGTAGAAAGTAAGTCGCAGATAACCTCAGTACTTTGACGTAGTTGTCCAATGATTCCGTAGTGAATTTTGTTTCCCCTCAACACAGATTTTCTAAGTAACTTCACAACAAACAGCAGTACACTCACATTGTATAAACAACAAATTTTTTTTCACTCGTGGTTTGTCATCCTGCACGTGATTTTTCGTATAACAAGCAACATTTTTGTTGATTTTGACAAGATATTTAATCTCAAATGCACACATAGAAAACCATAGAACACTGTAAATAATTGAATGACATTTGTCGAAGTCGCAATTTCCCTAAAGTTTTAGATTCAATCATAAACACAAGTTTTTCATCAGAGTTGCAGAGCAGAATGCTCTGAGTTGCAGAATCATACCATTACGACAAGGCATTTTGAAGCAGTCCAAAATCGAGCAGTCAATTCGCTTTGAGGTGGACGTTGTTTGTACTTCATCGACATTTGTCTAGGTTAGGGTGGTAACTCGTACAAATATTTCCCACATCATATCGTCTTTAAGCTTACCTTTCCACCCTCCACCAGACCTGAAAAGATAGGATTTGCATAGGCGGATCCAGGATTTTTTTAGGGGGGGGGCTCAAGGACCAGTTCATCCGGATGTGCACTGACTGCATAGCAGTGAAGGCCCAACTGCTCAGGTAACTTTTTTTTAACAAACACGGTTGATAGCCATACACATTTTGGCTAAGTTACATTCTTGCCATCACCCAGGCTTTCTGGAACATTTACGGAGCAGAAGCGGCCTCCAAAACAATTCAGTAGTTATTCTCAAACTTATCTAACCTTTAAAAAGTAACTTGTTGAATCTCCGAAAAGTTTTATTATTAGCAAAACAAACACATGTCCACGCTGAAAAAACGCGTTGGGTAGGCGTAGAAGTGACACAAAACTGCACGAAGAAACCTGAAATGCCGCCAGTAACCTTTGTTGGCAGTCTGTGCAAGATCCATCATTTATTGTTTTCGAAAATTGCAGATGTTCATGATGTTGAGATTTGAAACCTTGCTTGCTCTCGGAAAATTTTTGCGATTTTTATTGCATAACACCGGTGACGTAACGAGGGGGCAAGGAGCACAATTCCCGGGCGTGGAATCACTGCTGGGGGCCAAAAAGTCCCAAGTCATAAACAGTTTTTTTCAAAACAGTACATTTGCTTCCAAAGACCTCAGGTTCGAACTTGGGGGCGTCAAACTTGTTTCTTGCACAATGCACATCACGATTGTCTGTCTGGCCAAAATGGCGAAATTTGTTAACTAAAATACCTGGCGTGATGGCAAACTAAAATACCTGGCCATCAGTCGCAAACTATCAATCACAAAATTTTTAAAACAAAATGCTGTTGATTGCTGGAGTCGCTTGACCATAGAAATTACCTTTGAAAGTCGAAAAAAAGATCTCTTATTTCGAAAACAAGCACAAATTTTCCTCCTCCAAAAAATGCTTGGGTCAGCCTACGCGTAGAGACAAACATACCAAAAAACTCGAAAGCAATAATTATGCTGGCATTTTGCGCTGGAAGGTGTTTATTGCATCACAAGGGTATTGAAAATGATCAGACAATATTTGGTCACGTCACAGCGGAAAACGTGGAGTTTGCAGTGAGTCAATGACCAAATTCTCATCCATACAATTTTTTGTACGAAACGCAACAATATCGCGGTAACGCAATTTTAGAAATAAAGAACAGCAAGTTGAAAACAAATTATTAGAAACAGCAGAATATTGGTTGATAAAAAGCATCTGATTTCATGCTGAGTTGAACTTTTGTCCAAAAATTGTTGCTGGCAGGCAGGAATGCATTGCTAAAAAAAGAGGTGCGGAAACGCCGTTCCCACACCAAATATAAAGGAAGATTGATTTGCCTATGAGAATTTCCACACTGGGTCTTCTTGTCTCACTTTCCTGCTACGGTGCTATACACGAGATAAGTTGTCATTCGTTCATTTATGCTGCTCCAGGCACTACACGTAGAAACTGAAATGAAAAATCTAACTTTTCAAGTAACGTTACTAGTGTAAAAAGCTGTGGGAACGTCGCTACCACGCGTTCCCACTCCACTACACCCGTGCTTGCAGGTCTGATGCTGATCAGTAGTCATCTTTGGCATAGTGTACAGCTAATTTAGCGCGCTTCATTTTAAGCCTACCTGACATGTAGGCCACGTTTTACGGTTAGATTTGCTGTTTTGGAATTTACGCTGTCACTGAGCGCTCTAATCTAGCCTCTAGTTGACTGCACTGTAAGTTCATTTTAGCGTAATTTTAATGCCTTCGCTCTACGGTAATAACATGAGCTGCACTCATTCATAAAAGCTTGTAGGAAACAACAGTATGATCTGCAGCTTATTCAACTTTTGTGCGGAGTCTGCTCAGTCCTGTCGCCACAGGGGGGCGGGGCGGGGCTTTAGTGGACTTAACCCTCCAAACAAAGGTCCAAGCCCCCAAAATTGAAACGTTAAACACTATAAATTAGTGGAGTTTTTGTCAACTTTTAGAATATCAAGCCCTCCTGCACTAACGCAAATCTCCCCCATTGAAAACTCTCCAGCGACGGTTCTGAGTCTGCTGCTTATTCATCTTTTGTCCACAAGAAGCCCAATCTTACCCCAATGAAACTAGAATTTGAATACTTACGTGCGCAGTGGCATGGACAGCCCAAAGTTTTAGGTGGATCAAAATGCTTGACTTTAGGCGAGCAACAGTATTTTGTTTGAGATACTTCCTCATAAACCAGGAAATGGCTAGATATTCTAAAAAGTTTGGAAGGTCCATGGCTCCCTGCTCCCTCTGGTTACGCCTATCTACGTGCAGTTTATATAACGTATATGTAATGTAAATACTTCATGTAAACATTTACGTACTTATATGACATTGGGACCATTTTTTTACGTAACAACGTGCTTATCAGAACTTTTATTTATAATGAAAAAAACACATTCGGACTGCCCAAATTGATCAAAACATGCTTTGCTTTAATATTTTGTCCTTATCCCTGTGCAAGAAATGGTTTATTTAAAGGTTGTACAAAATATCACCCCAATCGACGCTTCTGTGTTGAAACCATCGATCAAAAAACTTATCTGAAGAAATTTAGGGGGGGTCTCAGACCCTTAGCCCCCCCTGGATCTGCCCATGATCTGAGTTTCCACCCGGACACTAGGCAGTTTGATTTTGGTGCGCCTCATTTGAAACTAACATGCAGTACGCAATCCTTCATTTACCATTCGCAATAAATTTGCCCTCACTGTTTGTTGAAGTTTCGTTTTTGTCATTTTTCCATGTTCAACAAATCGCACCTTTGTTTCAAGTCACCACCCAGTGGGCATAATGCAACTTTCATTTTTTCCCTTCCAATCTTACTATCTTAATTGCAAAACTTTTTTTTTATTGCAATTTACGTAAATAATTGTATTTTTCTTCTCGCATAATCGAAAACGACTTGGCTGGTTTACAATCCAATCGCAGTTCATCAAAACCAATTAGATTTGTAAGTATTTTTTTACGTTTTTCTCCTGTAGTATTCATCATAAGTTCGTAGTAAGTCTTTTCTTCTCTTGCGATTGTTCGAATTTTTTTTGTTTTTTTCTTGAATTTTTGGCACCTATGATGTTTTCACACGAGGCTGAGGTATGACATCATTGGAAGTTTTTGTATGACATCATCCACTGTTTTTTGTTCAATTCTTCTTATTATGTTAAAACCCTCAGATTTAATTTTGGTAAATATAGCAATTTGTCAGTTACCACTTTTTATCGTGCATGCGCAATAATATACACATAAGCAATAAAAAATATAAATAATTATTTGTTTCAAATCTTCATGCCTTATGATCACACAGTGTTTGAGAACTTCTCTGTTGACGTCTTTAAATCATCAACTGCTTCTGCCTTGATCCTTACGAAGTTTACTGATTTTGAGTACATTGCTTGCGGACAGTGGCGAATGTAGAACTTAAAAAGTGTGGGGGGAGGGCACTGTGAGGTCAAGCAAAAAGTAGGGGGCCAACATAAATGTTTATCATGCATGGTGACTTTTTATGGTTTTGAAGATTTAAGTTGATATGATTTACCTCATCAAACCCAACATAGGCTTATGATTATCGTTAAATATGAACTAGCGTTTTTATTCACTTGAGAACCACAAACGCAACTGTAGATTCAATCACACACGTGTACTGCTATGTAGAATATTTTGTGCTAGCCATGCAACGTCTACAACACTACACATATAAAACGAAACACCATTTCTCGTAAGCAATGGTGCTTGCCTCACATGAACGAAAACAGCTCTACGAAACTGAATACAATGCACATGAAAGCGAAATGGTTCCAATCACGAATTCCACCTTGACACAAAGACAAGTAGGATGGTGATAGCCAACTAGTTTAGTCAAAATATTCTTACCACAAAACATATACAAATAGATTTTAGTGACTATTGAGTAATCCGTGTCTGTGGTAGCTCATGGACATTTTGTGATTGTGGTGCAAGCATAACAGCTTTATGCAACTACGACAAAGAGTCGAATGCCCATCTACAGCGTGGATAGGATGAGGATTATTCAATGCTGTGTGCAGTTGGCAGCAGCGAGGTTTCGGTACCAGTTGCAACTAAAGTAGCATAGCAGCGCCGCAGATAGGTGTGCATCGGCGCAGTGGCGTAGCCAGCCTAAATATTTGGAGGGGCCAAAGAAATTGGTGGCGCCAAAATGTTTGATTTTATGCGAACAAGACTATTTTGCTTAGAAAAACGCCTCTCAAAGCACAAAATGACTATCTTTTCAAAAATTTGGGAAGGGGGTTATGGCCTCTTTGGTCCACCCCTGGCAACGCCTATGCATCGGCGTGTGGGGTGTGTACCTGATTGTAAGATGTAACAGCAGGCGTAAAACGTATTTTGCAGAATATTCACAACAAAGTCGTTCATTTTAGTATTCACCTGAATTTTCCTCTAAGTGATTCTAAAAAGCTGACTTCTCAACCCTACGTTGATTTATGACTTTCTTGCCATAAGCGAAACACGCACTAACTCTACACCTAAACAGACTCAGACAAATCGACAATGAGCACTATATGACTTTCACACCCATCCTTTCACAGTCTACGTTATAATTTTTATCATCATAACCTCAATGTAACTTAATCATTTGACTGCCATGTCAACTGTTAAATCCATCAACAAAATCATCTGAATCTACTTTCAGCTCGTACCTGTCAACTGGAAGTAGATCAATGTTATCCAATCTTTTACTGGTCATAGTGTTTCTGGGAATTGTTTACACTAATTTCATTTTTGAAAAACTTCTCTCGCATGAAACGCAAATGGCGGGAAGAGTTACAGCTACCAATAATAAACAAACGCAGCTTTTACGTAAGGTAGCTATAAATGAAACAACTTGTTCGAGCGATAAGCAGCACGTTCAATTGAAGCCGAGCAGCGACTTTACTTTATTAAGATACTGACTCCAGAATTTGGTCTACAAAAGTTGCGTGCATATACGATGTGGATCTTATCCAATTCTAGAGCGACTGGTTGACGTACTGTATGTAGCTGATAAACTAAAGGGCTAGCTAGAATAACTCAACGTGTTTGAAAAATGTTTGGATTTTATGTCATTAAATGCTATGAAATGCAAAAGTGACACATGTCCTTTAAACAAATTTGTATGTGTTTGACACACGTGTTGCAACCTCTCCGGTGGTGTTGCGTTGATTGTGTGATTCACCACGAACGGGGTGTGCGTGAAGAATAACACCATTATGTATGTGGCGCGAACAAGCAATAATAGAGTGATCCCGATGGAGTGATCTTGGTGAGTGACCTCTAA
>Ga0210059_1011542_pt1 | contig 13489 bp, 9 predicted proteins | sample Ectturendosymbi2_FD_188042 | JGI IMG/M metagenome (GOLD analysis project Ga0210059, IMG submission 188042) | Ecteinascidia turbinata endosymbiont from Florida, USA - Sample 2 (SPAdes) (version 2) | ecosystem: Host-associated > Tunicates > Ascidians > Unclassified | place: Key West, Florida...
CACAGTTTGTATGCAAATGGTCAGAACGAAAATCTCCTAAACGGACAAATTGCGACCTACCTGATAGGTACGACTGCAGTAAGTTATAAACAGAACCCGTCACGCCAAGCTGACGCAATTTGAAAAGGGCGGTATGAATGACTTTGTCATACGCTTTAGAAATATCCAAAGACACAACTCGCGATGAGCAACCGCTATCTTTGGCAACGAAAAGTTAATGAGTGACTTCTAATATATTAAATGTAGTGGAATGGTATTTCCGGAATCCAGAATTGCGATTATAAATGAAGTTGTTGGTTTCAAAATAACTGTAAAGGGGTTTGTGGATTAGCTTTTCAAAAACTTTAGATAGAGAGGGAAGAATAGAAATCGGTCTGTAATTTTTTACATCATGCAAAGAAACAGATTTGTGAAGTGGCATTACTCACGCAATTTTCCATGCTGTAAGGAAGTGAGAAGTGGCTAGAATGAAACTGAAGAGAAGACTTAATGAAGTGGCAAGAGATTGAGTGCAATTTTTGAAAAGTCTGTTAGGCAAGTTGTCCAACCCTCTCTATTTATTAGGATTAAGAGATAGCAGTACATGGTAAACATCACAGGGCTCAATTGAGAGGGGAGGAATAAATAGATCAGTACACCTATGAAATCTAGGAAGTATTTTAGACTGTATGGAGTCTGGTGCTGTGGAAATGAAGGCAAAATATTCGTTAAAAATATTTGCTTTTGATGTCGTGTCATAGTGAACAGTATCACCACGGATCAAAGGAGCATTTGAATAAGAACCTTTGCCAAGCAAATCTTTGACAGTTTTCCAGAAGTTAGGTCGAGATATTGATAATGAATCCAGCTTACTGAGAACAAATTGGTTATACTGATTCTACGATCCTTTATGGACCTCTGAATTTTATTATGTAGGCAGTTGTAGGCAAGACGGTGATGGCGACATTGTGTTCGTCGCAATTTCGCAAGCAATCTACGTTTTTTGTGAATCATCTTCTTTAGAGTTAGATTGATCCAGGGTTTAGCATCTACCGATGTTGAGTTCATCGATTCTGATATTCTAAATGGAATACAAGTACAAGCACTTTGGTTTATTATGTCAGTAATGTTAGTCAAGGCAACGTCTGGAGTAGGAGATGCAGCAATGATATTTTTCCAGGGTGCTGTAAGTAAAATTTCATTCAGTTTCTTGAAGTCTGCTCGAGAATAATCCCAGCATTTGATGGATGAAAGGAAATCTCAACATAATTTTTAATCTAATTCCAAAAAAATAGGAGTGGTCAAGATTTCTTAAAGGAGGCAAAACATCTGAATTTATGACGAGATGAGGATTATTAATGACAAACCAATCTAGAATATTAGTGCACCTAGTGGTTGATTGTATAACTTGGTGAAAATTAAACATGTTAAATAAACGAAATAACTCAATTTGATGCTGAAATGGTTTGCCTACAGAATGATCATTAAAGTCGCCACAAAAAAAATGGTGGTCGAAGCATCACTCAAAAGTCGTTAATTGCATTAGAACAACGCGTACGAAACAAGAACCTATACGCAGCAGCGCTCTTTGGTGTTTGATAACATACCGCAATGAGCAAACGTTTGCAATGGGTTAATTTAAAATCTAGCCACATAATTTCATCACCAGGTTGTTCTAGATCACGTCTACGAGTACAAAATAAATCCCTTCTCACGTAGGCCATTACGCCACCACTATGGGAGTTTTGGTCAAGACGGAAAGGTTCGGAATAGCCAGACAATGGAATGCACTAATTATCGACAGTAGAGCTCAGCCAATTTTCTGTGACACACAATATATCAAAATTATGAACAGATGCTACGACAGCTAACTCATCACGTTTTTTATGGCACCTTGACCATAGGCGTACGAGGCGGGGGGACAGGGGAGGCGGCGGCCACCTCGGGCTTGAAAAATTTCAGGGCAAACTCTGTTTTCAGAGCAACCGCAAGTTCCTCAAAAATCCTGAATAATAAAACATATTTCAGTACAGAGAAAAATTTCAGGGCAGCTCTGTTTTTCAGGACAAGCGCAAATTGCTCAAAAATCTTGAATAATAAAAAATATACATTCAATACTGTAAATTCAGGGCACCCTCTGTTGTTCAGGGCAAGCGCAAGTTACTCAAAAATTCTGAATGTAAAACGTATATTCAATACAGTGAAAAATTCCAGGGTAACTCTATTTTCAGGGCAAGCGCAGGTTACTCAAAACTCCAGAATAATAAAAAAAATATTCAAGACAGAGAAAAATTTCAGGGCAAGCGCAAGTTGCTCAAAAATCCTGAATAATAAAAAAAATACATTCAATACAGTGAATTCAGGGCACCAGGGCAAGCGCAAGTTGTTCAAAAATCCTGAATGTAAAAAGTATATTTCATAAAGCAAAAAATTTTTGGGCAACTTTTTTTTTCAGGGCTAGCGCTAGTTGCTAAAAAATGCTGAATGATAAAAAATGCATGTTCAATCCAGTGAAAAAATCAGGGCACCCTCTGTTTTTCAGGGCAAGCGCAGGTTACTCAAAACTCCAGAATAATAAAAAAAATATTCAAGACAGAGAAAAATTTCAGGGCAAGCGCAAGTTGCTCAAAAATCCTGAATAATAAAAAAAATACATTCAATACAGTGAATTCAGGCCACCAGGGCAAGCGCAAGTTGTTCAAAAATCCTGAATGTAAAAAGTATATTTCATAAAGCAAAAAATTTTTGGGCAACTCTATTTTTCAGGGCTAGCGCTAGTTGCTAAAAAATGCTGAATGATAAAAATTGCATGTTCAATCCAGTAAAAAAATCAGGGCACCCTCTGTTTTTCAGGGAAAGCGCATGTTACTCAAAACATCTGAATAACAAAAAGTACCTGTTCAATACAGTGAAAAATATCAGGGAAACTCTGTTTTTCAGGGCAAGGGCAAGCTGCTCAAAAATTATGAATGTAAAAAGTATATACCATACAGCGAAAAAATTCTGGGCAACTCTGGGCAAACGCAAGTTGCTCAAAACTCCTGAATGTATAACGTATATTCAATACAGTGAAAAATTCCAGGGCAGCTCTGTTTTTCAGGGCAAGCGCAGGTTACTCAAAATTCCTGAATAATAAAAAATATATATTCGGTACAATAAATTCAGGGAACCCTCTGTTTTTCACGGCAATCACAAGTTGCTCAAAAATTCAAATTGTAAAATTTAATTTCATACAGCGAAAAATTTCTGGGCAACTCTGTTTTTTCTGGGCAAGCGCGGGTTACTCAAAACTCATAAATAATGAAAAATACATATTCAGTACAATGAATTCAGGGCACCCCCTGTTTTTCAGGGCACGCGCAAATTGCTCAAAACTCCTGAATGTAAAAAGTATATTCAATACAGTGAAAAATTTCAGGGCAACTCTGTTTGTCAGGGAAAGCCCGAGTTTCTCAGAACTCCTGAATGTATAACGTATCTTCAATACAGTGAAAAATTTCAGTGAAACTGTGTTTTTAATGGAAAGCGCAGATTACTCAAAACTCCTGAATAATACAAAATATACATTCGGTACAGTAAATTCAGGGAACCCTCTGTTTTTCAGGGCAAACGTAAGTTGCTCAAAAATTCACAATGTAAAAAGTATATTCTATACCGAGAAAAAATTCTGGGCAACTCTGTTTTTTCACGGCAAGCGCAGGTTACTCAAAACTCCTGAATAATAAAAAATACCTGTTTAATGCAGTGAAAATATCAGGGCAACTTTGTTTTTCAGGGCAAGCGCAAGTTGCTCAAAAATCCTGAATGATAAAAAATATATAATCAGTACCGTGAATTCAGGGCACCCTCTGTTTTTCAGGGAAAGCACAAAGTTGCTCAAAAATCTTTAATGGTAAAAAGTATATTCAATACAGTGAAAAATTTCAGAGCAACCCTGTTTTTCCAGGGCAAGCGCAAGTTGCTCAAAAATCGTGAACGGTGAAAAAATGTTCAATACAGTGTACATTCACTTGGGGCCGATCCGTGCAATTGGGGCTAGTGTAGTTTGTAATCTGGACCAAAGTCATGATTGGTTATGTGGGCGCAATTTGGTGGGGAACACGGGGAACGTGTCCCCCACTTTTTCAGGTGGGGGGTTATAATATGCCATGTCCCTCTACTTTTTTCTCTTTAGGGTTTGTATTTGGAGAGTTTTCAAAAATAAAAGTAATGTTTGTCACGTTTTGTGTAAAGAGCTTTTCAAGTTAGATGGTAGGTTATACATAGCCAAGTTGATGTTGAAACAGACTTTGGTGTGGTATCACTGATTCTGTTAGTTTATAAATTTTAGCTGCGATGAAATAATTTTTAGCATTTTTCAAGTTTCTAGTGACCGCGAAAGATGGCTAACTGCTTTTGTTCTACATTTTGCCCTGTGTGGTATACTGTTAGGAAAGTTATTTTCTTGTAATAGTGAGAGTATTACAGCTGCACATGTGAGAGACCACAGTACAACCATTATTTGTTTTGCGCAGAAATGTAAATGGATTTGCTGTAACGTTGGTTGTCGCATATTCAGAAACTGACAGCGTATAAATTAATGATGCTAGTGTGTATATATTACTGCAGAAGGTTAGATTTTCAGGCAAATTTCTGCGAAGCTTTTTCCGAAGACAAAAAGCAGCACTATTGTGGAGACTTAGTTTTGGGATGAGCAGTTTTGCAAAAGACTGTCTTCAGCTTATTAGTGAACAGAGTTTCAATCAAAACGTTGGAGAAGTAGCCTACAGTATTCACCTAGCTGTATATTGACCTGTAGCTCAAAACGTAGGAACCTGACTTGGAAATAAGGATAAAACATAGATTTATCCTCACTTCCTGTAATATTGCGACAATGGTGACAAACAAAAATATTTTTTTCCTTGACTCCTACACTTTGTGTTTATGTTGAATGCATTGGTTCTTTGAGTTTAATCAAACCCACAATGCAGCAACGTTTTCATGCAAGTGCGAAACATTTGCTTTACAAGTACAACACACCTAGCTTTGTTGGACATTCTTTTCGTGTCAAAATTGAAACTTGTACAGTACTTATTTGCCAGTTCACCGTTGTGGATTTTGATTTAATCTCAAATATATTTTCATGTCGTTATGCAAGTAGAGTAGAACTCTTGAACGAAACTTTTGACATTGTGTAGAGTTGTAAGTCAGGCCGGGCTTTTCGGATCGAGCCGGGCTCGGGCTTAAGTTTGTCAAAATATTTTGGGATGATTTCTGGCCTGCATATAAAAATTTTTTATGGCAATAGGAGTAAGGATATTTTTCTTTCATGATGCAAATTTGTTGTGCTCACAGCGGTAACTTCTGTGAGTGAAGAGATTGTGATTTTCTTCAGCTAATTCTGTTTGAAAACAGATGCGTTCTTTTCTTCTCTGCTCGGGTTAGTCTCACACTCTTTATGAGAAGGGGACAGCGGTGAAGAAATTAGCACACGATGGCTTTGCCTCAAAGAGATCAATCACTCACGCGAATTTTGGCTTGTTTTAAGAAGCCTACAAGCCGGCTTTTCATAACTATAGAGCTGTCCTAGAAAGTTTCTTCTATGTCCATAGCGCCGACGTAGATAGTTTCTTTTTTCTTCAGAAACATTATATTCCACACTCCGCAGTATTATCGTTGACTAACATGCTACGTTTGTGCCAGATTATGCCAATGTTTTGGTCAAAGTGGTTGTTATTTGGGTGTGATATAGCGTGTACCTGCAACTACACCTGCAAACAACGTTTTTTGTTACTCTGCAGTTGCGGATAACGTAACTCACTTGGTTGTCTTTCAGGCCTAAATCGGGCTTCAAAAATAAATGTCGGACTCGAGCTGGGTTTAGGCTTGTGATTTCGGGCTCGGGCCTGGTTCAGGCTTCAAAATGATGCCTTTTTATAACTCTGTGTGGGTTTGTAGGCAGGGGCCATCAAGCGGAAATTGAAAGGACGGTACATCCTCCACCCGCCAACAGTAAAAATAGGTTGAAATCATTGTGAAGTAGGCTACGCTAATTTTAGGCCAAATGTTTTTGCTGCTGGTAAGAGGATATCAATAGAGATTTTGGCAGGGGTGGGGGTGCATGCATGATGCCCAGTAGCTTTAAAAAGATTTGGAGCTTTTGAAAAAAACGGAAATGTGCAGGAAAAATGTTTTTCGTCTTTGTAACATTAGGCGACTTGAACAAAACATCAAATCGCGCTGTAACCCACACTTCTTTTAAAATGCATGAAGGTTGAAGTGTTCTACTGTAATAATGATGTGCATGTGCGAACAATGCGATTCAGCATTTTGTGCTCTCCAGGTGACAGCTCTGATAAAACCCAATTGATGTATTCTACTATATTGCTGTGCTTCTTTGTATTCAAATACAAGATTAATGCAAGCAGGCTGAACTACAGCACCATGTCCAGCAACAAATTTAAGAATATCAATATGTACATCAACTGCAAGGACAAAGCGTGATTAGTGTTGCTCTCAAAACACCTGTAGAAATAAGATTGGGAATCGGTATACATAAAACGTCACTTCTGCGGTTTCACACCCAGTTGTACCCCACATTTTACAACAAAATTGCGCCCATGATTGGTTATAGTGACTTTGATATGGACCAAGCCCTCGCTTACTATAAAAATCGAACACTCGGATGTCGGTATTTCAACAGTTTGATATAAGAATTCGGTAATTTTTTCCTTGTTCGTTTTCGGGTTTGCGCTGGGTAGAAGTGCAGGCTGTTATATGATTGACTTTTATGATAAACAGGAGTTTTTGATGCGGGCAGCACGGACGTGCAGAGTGTTGTCTCCTTTGAGTGCGCGTCTTTAAGTGCCTTGTTCAAGCGCACAGCACCGATTACACAGGCAGGTTTAGGGAGTCAGACCATACGATCCGGAACAACGCTTTTAAAACATTGCGTTTCGTCATCGAAATCGGGTACATATTTGCATCACTAAAAGCAATTACCGTAAATTTTTTTTTCTGGGAGAAGACAACACGCAAGGAACTTCAACCGTTTGAGTTAACAAGCAAAGTAACTACAGAATTTGCCCATGACGGCACCTCTAGGGGATTGCATGAAGAAAATTATTGCCGAATTGACATTATAAGCGAATTGAAATGCATATAAAAGATGCCATCACAATCAAACAAAATGTAACGTTATTGGAGAATTGTCTTTACAGAGGAAGTTGTTACAAACGAATTCAACTGTATAGAACAGATTTATATAAGGTTTCAGGCCCCATTCGGATTAAACTAAAAAGTTAGTTTCAGGGCGAGTTGTCTGTTTTTAGGGCAAATGGTTATTTTCATGGCAAATTTCTTCCGCCCCCCAGTAAAATGCCTTCCCGTACGCTTATGACCTTGACGCATAAATACTACGAGCGTATATATGACAGATTTTTAAATTATGCATGATCATCACAACAAAAGAATAATAATCGGAATTGATCAACACTCCAAAGTTCCATTATATCTTCTTGGATACTACTATTACTCAGATATTTAGCTTAAAAAAATAAACGAAAATTGCAACTTACTGAATAGCCTGCGAAAACAAAGGAATTTGTTGATACAACAAGTTATATTAATTGTGTTAAGCAACCACCCGTTCATTATCGGCGTAAAGGCAATATTAACTGCCAACCACTTTCCACTGAATTTTTTCCCTTGGTTGTAAAGCCTTGAAGCTGTCTTTATAAGTGTTTTCCTCTGAGCCTGCATTGCCATCGGTAAGTGCCTTGTGATGTTGACTTTCATTTTCCTGGCATCTAGTGCTAGTTTTAGTAATGAGTATTTGTCTTTAATGCTTGCCAATTCAACCACAATAGGGCTGTATTTGTGGTTATCAGATGAACGTTCTACATTTTCTGAGGTATTAATAGTTTCCGAGTTGACAGCAGAGAATCTACGTGGCAGTCGATGAGCATTGCTGAATTTTATTGCATCCACTCGTGTAGGAGCAACACGTAGTTCTTCAATCAAAAACTTTCTAACTACTGCTTCAGTCTGGTCATGGTTTTCGATGCGGCCTTTCTGTGGCAATTCATGAAAAAGAACGTTGTACTCTTAGCGATACTCTTGAATAATATTTTCATGATTTCTGGTGGTCTGCATTTCTTTAAACTGACATTGCAATGAAGTTATTTGATGTTCTAATTCAGATACTCTGTAATGAGAGTTTTCAACACTTTCTTCAACTGCTGTCATACGTTTCAATACGTCATTTTGAATAGAATCAAGTCTCTGTATTACAGACAGCAACATAGCATGCAAGTCTTTCAAGGTAGGTTCATTAATTGCCTGTGACAAGGTTTCAATCGCCTTTCGAGATCGTGTGTTTCTCGTATCCATGCTTTGTCCTTCAGGCAAACACGTTGCGGGAACTCAGTTGTCAGAGCAGAAAAAAACACGTCCTATCAGCTCGACGTCCAAACACGAAAACATTATAATTTCTCACAGCCATTTTCTTCATGTCGCATTTGTGTCAGTTCTGGTTCTCCAAACTTTTGATCGAATGATATTTGGTAGATTGAGTTTTTCTGAAGAAAGGTGGTACGTGGTGACAGTAAGAGGACCACAAATGGTACGCGATGGGAAAAAGTTTGGGAAGAGCTAGATTCTAGCTCAAGCACATACATCACAACGTTAATTTCAAAAATGTCTTCAACGTCGACCAATTCACGCAAAGTAACACCGGGGAATATGTTTGGGTTTAATTCCCGTTCATGGCAGTACTGGAAAAATGTCACTTTGGTTGCATGCTCGCAGGAATGAGGCTCTTCCCGTCGAACAAAGCCAAGCAACGAAAAAAGTACAAGTTGGCGTCATACACGCGACTGTTGCATTTCACCAGGGCGTGAAGCCCTTTGTTGTTTATAATGAAGGAGGGTAATTTCACGCCACCGCCAATAGGGACGTCAGGTAACAGGCTGACAAAAAATATGATGTTGATAACTGTGACCAAAAGCCATTTGGTGTCCGGTCGCTCGATTCTCTCACTCATGTCAAAATCACAGAAACTACACACATCGTCTTGGTTAGATATCAGCACAGCGAAATCCAGCATGCGTACGTTACCCAAGCTTCCGTAAAAATATCGAAGTTAATCAGTCTCAACATTTCTCAAAACGACTCCATAGCAATAATTGATATTGAACCAAGTTCTTTCGTGGGTCATGATATCCGAATGCACTTGTTCGACGATGTCGTCGTAGCGCAGCCCCTCCAAACAATGGTTGTGCGTATTCTTAACGCGGTCTCCGGTCCGCAGTTTTGTGCAAATCTGGTCCCGATTCTTCCAGAAGCAGCGGCTGTGAAAATAGTAAAGGTTTAAAATTTCGAAATACTGGTGCTAGCGAAAAACTCCGGCGAAATTGTACGCTTCTCACAGGGTCATCGGATTAAGCATTGTCGGTTGCACTGTAAAAGAAAAATATATCCCGTGCATGATCATCGTATAGTTGAGACGCAAGACCACTTGGTAGCGCTAAAAATCGAAAACGTTTTGATGCGAACACACCTGCTGCAAGTTGAGGCGTCGGAAGCAGATTCTGCAAGTTCTGACCTTGCTGTGGTCGAGCAGAGTTCGGGTGAGTCGTCGTTTCACTGTTAAAACGATTTGTGCGTTAAAAAAAATTAAATTTTTTTTCATGTTTAAATGTTAGATATGAAGCACATACCTTGTTCCCGCGCAGCTGTTGCTTGGGGTATTTTTTTCTGCGCTTCGCCGGAATCTCATCCTGTTGCTTTCGCAGTTTTCGGGTGCATCGAATCAGGTGCGCCCTCATAGAACGATTGCACGGAAACGATTTGAAACAGGCAGGACATTTCACCGGTAGTGCGTCTTTTTCCAAATTCACAGCGGCTGATTGCAAGTGACGTTTTTAAGTACAAGCCTTGGAAAACGTTATGTCGCATTCTCGACAGTACAAATTGCAATAAACTAAGATAAAGCTTTTGTTGCACCGTCTAGTTCGAATTGATAACAACCATAACCTTGCAAACTGATCATTACACTTATGATAAAAACAATCGCGTAGACATTATTGACTCGGCAAAATGTGCCTGTTACTGTTGGTACTCTGTTCTTTATTTTCTGATCGAAGGTGTTACTCGAATCACTGCAATGAGCAAAAACAAATACAGTCTTACGTTGCATCTTAAACGGGTGAGGCCACTACAACAGATTCGGAATTTCGAGCACAACTTGAAAAAGTCTAACCTGAAAAAAACTTGCCTGAAGTTAGCCGAAGTAAAAGTTGACGCTGAAGGTCTCCGGCGTTTTGTTCTGGCAATTTGTCAACTCCTGAATGTGAGGGTGAAGCTAACTGTCGTTTAGGGTTGCTGGCATTCGAAACGACTTCTGAAAAGGGTTACAAATAAACGTTGAAGCTCCCTCACGGTGCATGCTTTCGACATGCGCTTCCAAATTATCTTTCCTCGAGGACGCGCGGCCGCATTTCGGGCATTGTGCTTTCTGTGACACTTCACTATGCACAGTAGTCAAGTGCGTTTGAAGATTGCTTTGTTTGTCAAAAAACTCTATACAAAGGTTACAAGAACACTTTCCACTCATCTTTCAAGAGAGGGTCAACGTTACTGACGACTAGCAAAACAGAACTGAATGCTCATAGCTGTCAACTGTGGAATTTAACTGTTAAGATTGACCTAGTTTCAAAAAGTTGCATCATTTCTGTGATGAGGTTATAATGACGAAGCCGCAATCAACAATGCAGGATTTAATCGTGGGGGGCATGCCCAGACTTTCCCTATTGCAATGGATAGTTGCATATATTGCATATATTGTGACGTAAACGTTAAGTGTTACACCATCCTCTGTCAGGTGACGTGACCGACGGAAGTCGGTCGGCGACAGTTCTGTGCATGTTTGTTTATAAGATTAAAAACTGACACGTTTGGGCGTGCGGTTTTGCAACACAGTTTGTTACAAGTTGGGGTATAGGTGGGGTGTATTTGCTTATCGGATAAAAACATGGTATTCCTTGTTGCCATAGTTGGGGCAGTGTGGTTACCAAAGAAAAGTCGCACGTATCTTTCAAATATGAAATTAACAATGCAAGTATTACCACAACGCAAAAAATTTATGAAAAAATATCACCATAACGGAAAAATATGAAAATAATAAAAAAACATTGAAAAACATTCAAAATATGAAGTACAAGAAAAAACTCTCTTGTGGTGTCTCCTTCTTCTTTCGTGTGAGCGACTTTTTTTATCCACTGTTTGGCCGCGCTAGATTTCGGGGCAGGTGTTGAGCAGCCATTCGGCTCTCTCATCGTTGAGAACCGCCATGCAGTCCGTGGGGAGATTGGTGGATTTATGGGAGGACGACGTGGTTGACGGTTTGGTCTTCTCCACCACACTCACAGGGCGCAGAGGAGGCCATACCCCAATTGTACAAGCCGACAAGCCGGAGCGGAAACGTCCGACATCGGTGCGGAGGCGGTTAAGCCGGACCCAGGCTCTTCTTGAGAGGGTCATTCCGGGTTTGTGCGTACCGGCGTCTGCAATTAAAATGTGGATTCTTGTGGGTTAGGTGTCTTGATGCTTAGAAATGAAATCAATTAACACTTTATACGGTATATAAATCTGCAGCCTTAAGACTTTGATCGAACCCAGTTAAGAACCACTGCATTACATAAACAAAGCTTTAAGAGAAACGTTTTATCTTATGAAAAAACGTCTTTAAACACTATTAACTAAAGCGCTCTACTAACAAACGAAAACCTATTTTCTTGCTGTTCAATCCATGTTAGTTTATCTGGGCAGTTGAGGCCAAAACATATTTCTACGTGAGGTATTTGATTGAAACGACCTCTTGCACAGATACGGAGGTGATAATAAGTTTGTTTAAAATTGAAGGGTGCTTGTGGAATAAAGATGATTATCTTCGACAGTTTGCAGAGGAAAAATATTCATGAGGACTCTTATTGCAGTCAGTGTTGAAAACAAATCTTTACAAGATCATTTCATGGTATTCGTCAAAGACTGCAAGTCTGACGGATACTTTTTCATTTGTTAATATTTCAGGCACATTTACTGGAATGGCACTTAAACACGTTCAGCAAACAATTTTCAAAGAGGACAACGGTGATCGCCCGGACGCACGAAATGTGGTCGTGTTAATTACAGATGGAAGATCTCAGGATGATGTCAAAGAGGCGTCATCTAGTTTAAGGCAAAGAGGTGCAACAGTAAGTGAAACTATGCGGCAAACAAACATTTTTGTTTAATCAGGAGCGCTGGTCATGCCTCGCCTAATTGCGTTTTACCATTAGTTTCCCGCATTTTTTTACACACTGACTGAAGCATTGCATTTTATGAACCACGTTTATTTTTGCGAAAACGTGTTTTCAGCAAAACTTAATTTTTGACATATGTTTGCCTGACACCACCATCCTTTAACCATTTAATTCAGGGGTTGGAAACCAGCTGTCCGTGCAATCGTTTAATGTGATTCGCGTCAGATTTTTCCTTAAATTATGTTGAATTTTCATTAACATAACATGTTGCGTTTCCGTCATTAAATAATACAGAATGCTGGTCTTGAGTATTAAGGAAAACGTGCATCCCATCTGGTAAAATGCATGTCACGGATCTCGCAAATATATTACAACAAATACCCAATACGATTCAACCGCGGTTGTTCAAATTCACATCCCACTAGAATACACACAACTCACATATCATAAGACACTAGATCCACAAGATGATAATTTGTAAATATTTCACAGGGTATGCTGTGACTAAATGTTATGCAACACCTAAAACATCGATTTTAGTACAGCTTGAAATAAATCCTGCAAGAAAGCTGCAATTTCAACAAAGCTGAGGTGGGCGATTCCTACGATCTGCGGAGTATGCACCTACTAATAAAGTTTGCATTATCAGTTCAGAATGACCTTGTGAGCTAAATGTGAGGTTGGTATTACCTACAAGCTCTAGACCAGTACATTTCAAACTTTAATTCATTTGTTCGTGAGCCGACAGGAAGTCTATAGCATGAACACGCACACAAACTCTGCAGAACGCAGGTCGATAAAAACAGAACGTAGTACAAGGCATTGAAGCCGGCGGAATCACAGGGTTACAGATACTTTTTGCAACTGCATTGAAGACAGAACCATAGGGTTACAGACACATTCTTAACACTAAAGTTAGCTAGCCCGTGACACTTGTTACAAAGCTACTCCAGGGTAGGGCGCCAACTCCTAAATTGGTCGAGTCTAGTCAAAATGCGAAAGCATTGTGGTATGACACGCCACCAATCAAACGGATATAGCAAAGTTCGATCACTCATTCACAGAGTAAAATGCGATTATAGTGTTCAAAGAATAAATGGATAGATAGATAGATAGATAGATAGATAGATAGATAGATAGATAGATAGATAGATAGATAGATAGATAGATAGATAGATAGATAGATAGATAGATAGATAGATAGATAGATAGATAGATAGATAGATAGA
>Ga0210059_1011543_pt1 | contig 13488 bp, 10 predicted proteins | sample Ectturendosymbi2_FD_188042 | JGI IMG/M metagenome (GOLD analysis project Ga0210059, IMG submission 188042) | Ecteinascidia turbinata endosymbiont from Florida, USA - Sample 2 (SPAdes) (version 2) | ecosystem: Host-associated > Tunicates > Ascidians > Unclassified | place: Key West, Florida...
GGGTTCAAAAGTTATGATGTAAGTTAGTAAAAATATTTGACTAATTAGCTAATTAGATAATTAATTAATTTGTTTATTTTAAATCATAAGTTTTGAACCAGAAACGCTAGAAAGTCGATCAAAGGCTCAAAAGACTCAGACTCGAGCCTAGTTTCTAATGAAAACTTCAGCAAAACACTTTGGCCTAGCGGTTGGGCCCTAGGCCAGGTAACATGAGCCAAAATGACCCTAAAACTACTTCACTTATGATGTCAGTCACAAAAATCCGCACCACCCAACCAAAAAATTTTTTTTCTGAGTGCAATCCACTAGACTGTCCGATCCGTTTGAGCTTTTGAACAGCTCTCTAGTGCAATCGGCGGAGGAGCTAGGGCGTTGGTAAGGCAACCAAAAACTGCTGTTTTTTTAGGCCGAAATCCAAGTACTAATATCACGTAGGCGGCTCTCTACGTGTTATAGTCAAAATATTTGGCACCTCCAAAATTTGGGCTGGCTACGTCACTGGCTCTGCTTTCTTCGCTTTGCGATGATTCAAACTTCCAGTATCTGCATTCGAGTAACTAGTCTCCACAAAAGCGACACAAGTGAATCTATCTGCAATTATTTTTATAAGAAATCGATTTCATGTAAGTGTAACACCACACACACTCAGTCCTGATAACTGCAAGCAATACTAACGGGTGAAGTATTGAAAAGCTGAAACAAGAGCAGAGAATGCAAACAAATTCAAGATTAAAATTTAAATCAGTAAATCCAAACATAAGCTGCAGCCACTACAACACTGGAAAATATGTCGTTTCTGAGTAATTGTTTTCACTGAAACTGGAAAACTGTCTGACACCACTAGTCGAGCAATGTGACAAACCTACATTGACTTTTGTCACTATGATTCAAAATTGAGTGTTGGTAAATGTGTAAGAAAGAGCAGGATTACTTTCGTCGGGTTGGCAGCCAGAAATTGTGCTTACTGTTTGGCCAATATATTGTTGATGGTATATCTAACAACGTTACAAGTCACTACATAAACACCAGTTTTCACATGTCAGGTTTTGCTTCAGCAGCAAGGTTTTGCGTTTTGTTATTATTTGTGAAACACCATTGATTCCGTGTTTTTGATTGTAACCACAAAGTGCACAGTGCTTGCAAGGCCTTCACACCTTCTAGTTGCTTTTCAGTCTTGCTAGCAAGGTGCGCGTAGTTTTTAGCTTTCATGTAATTGGGCAGTTCTTTTGTAGGTAAGCACGGCCGTCCTATTTTAGCCTTGTCCTCTCTTTGATGGAGTCAGCAGGTGGGTGAAAGATATAGTCTGGCATGCTAGCAATAACATCAAATTGGAAAAACAACTACGCTCCCCGAAACGTGCCAGGAAAATTACCCCACAGGATAATGTAAGATGCGCTCTGTAACCAGGGTTCCCACACAGATTGGAAAAGTATTGAATTTCAAAATTGGTTTTCAAGACCTTGAAAAAGTATTCAATCTGGCCAAAATGTACATTAGGTGTTGAAAAGGTATGGAAATTCTAAACGGAAAAGAAATATTGAATATCTGAGCAGAATTTTGCTGTAATGCAAAGCACTTATGCAGTGTTGTGCAATGTGTAAAATTGAGTTTCATGATTAAGAATTTTGAAAAATTAAGAGAAGTAATGGTATTGAATTTTTTTAATTTAGTATTGAAAAAGTATGGAAAATGAATTTTAAAAATGTGTAGGAACCCTGTGTAACAAATGTATCCTTATATAGATAAGCTACTCAGAACAAACATTTTCAAAATTCCCATTGAATTTGATTTAATCACAACTTGCATACCTTTGTTAAAGTGAGTAAATATGTTCGTTAATATAGGCGAGTTCTTGTGTTGCCCTGTGGCCTGGATTCAACTTCTAGAATTGCTCTAATGTTTGTCTTTTGCAAGCTAGACCACCACAGCACATAGTTTGGCATTTTGTTATTTTGCTTTCATCTTATGCATATAAAGGCCATGCACTCCCAAAAATCCTTCTGTGGACCCCTTGGGGTTCATGGACACCCGGTTGGCAACCATTGGACAAGTAACTGCCATATCCAGGCAATTATGAACATTCTTAAGTTCATTATTTTAGTTTACATGGCTGTGAAGAAATCTATAATTTTGGACTGACGCAGATATTTCTTTAACTGGTCCATAAGCAGTCCTTCTATTTGGAAGGTAATGTCCTCCAGACATCTTACTGAGTACAATACACTTAGGGATAATGCTCTATCCATGCACACTCGACACTAAACTGATCAATAGACCAAAACCGTGGTGTGGCGGCATGCCTTGAGCATTACGTTCAACGAGATATGCTTTGCTTGTGTGTGATGTAATAATCGTGTCCATTAGTTGAATGTTGCAGCCATTTTTATCATAAATGTGAACGTTCGTTGGTGATTGTTGAGCACTTTTGTGTTGCATCTGAAAGCTGCTGAATCTATCCAAGAGACCAGTCGGTGCAAGAGCAAAAAATCCACAAGCGTGGTAGAGCAGAAAAATCGGGATTATGAGATGTAAAAATGAAAAGCGCAGACTTTATCCAGAATTGGCGAAGATCCAAATTTGGATAAACCGAAGATTTTTATAAAGAAAGGCAGTAGAAATCATACGTAAAATAAATTTTATACATTTTTGACGAAGATCTGGATCAACCAGGGTTTACTGTATTTTTTAACTCTTTGGCGTCTGCTAGGATTCAGGGATTTTCGAAAAAAAAACGCCTAAACACATGTGGCTTTGCGCGGGAATTTCTCTGGTCCGGTATGCTCTACAGATCCGGTGAGAGTCTCAAAAGACGCGGCAAGTCTTCTAGCCTGCACTGGAATTTTTTTTTTCTTTGGAGGTGCGGGATTTTTGTGAGTGATGTCATACGTGCAGGACTTTTAGGCCACCTTGGCCCACTTTGCCTGGCCCTGGGCGCCAACCGTTAGGTGGTAGTATTTCGCTGAAGTTTTTACTGGAAACTAGGCTGCAATCCGAGTCTTTCGGTACTTTGGATGACCTGCTGGGGTTTTGGGTTCAAAACTTGTGATGTAAGTTAGTAAAAATATTTGACTAATTAGCTAATTAGATAAGTAATTAATTTGTTTATTTTAGATCATAAGTTTTGAACCAGAAACGCTAGAAAGTTGATGAAAGGCTCAAAAGACTTGGACTCGAGCCTAGTTTCCAATGAAAACTTCAGCGAAACACTTTGGCCTAGCAGTTGGGCTCTAGGCCAGGCAACATGAGCCAAAATGACCCTAAAATGCTTCACTTATGACGTCAGTCACAAATAATCTGCACTCTCCAACCAAAAAATTTATTTCGAGTGCAATCTACTAGACTGGCCGATCCGTTTGAGCCCTAGAACAGCTCTCTAGCACAATTGGGAGAGGAGCTAGGGTGTTGGTAAGACAACCGAAAACTGCTGCTTTGTAGGCCGAAATTGAAGTACGAGTATATCGTAGACCGGCTCTCAAAGTGTTAAGGGTAATTCATATCAGAGTGAACAATTTCTGAAACATTGGGTTTGAATTCGAATCCAATAGACAGTTCTCATTCAACAATGATTTGAAACGAACAATTGTCCAGTAATTCGGGGCTAATATATGAATAAGTCTAGTATGCGAGGTTTACCCAGGATCATCCATTGTAGCCTGAGCTACCCTCAGGAATAGAATATTTTTAAAATATAAATTATATCAGATTGAATGCTTTTTGAATCAATAGGCTTGCATAGAACATTAGATTTGAATTCCAATCTGTTGACAGCTCCCATTCGAGTGTAATTTTAAACGATCAATAAATTGTCCAGTAACTCGCTAGCAAGCAGAGAACTAACTGGTGCTATCATTGCTTTGTGACATTCGTTATGCAACAATGGACAAGTTCTCATGACAGCTTCTCATTCATTGTTATGTACTGACGTAACACAGCAATGCCAAGTACCAGCCAAAATGAAAAGCAAATGGAAATTTCAGTGACACAAGCCTCAGAATGGTTGCATTCAGTGTCAGTCAGTATAATCACGTGATGAGCCTGAGTGACGCTGTTGACCTGGAACCACTCCTGGTGTATGCGTTTGTGTTTTTATGGATTTAGACAAGTCACTCTGTGATGAAACCAGCTACCGTTTTGAATTTATATGTGCATAATGTTGTTGTCAAATGCGAGACCATCACAGATGTAAAGGGACGTGGCATGCTGACTAAACAGTCTCCCTAGTTGCGCCCCCTGACTAAACAGCCTCCCTAGTCCGCTGACTGAACAGTCTCCCTAGTTGCGCCCCCTGTCTTCTATCTAAACCAGCAAAAATCTTCAAAAAATTTTTTGCCAGCCATCCCAAATTCTGCGAGCAATGTAGGGGCATAAAAACACATATATCATGAAAAGTATTGGTTTTAGGTAAATTAAGCTGAATAGTTAGAAAGCCCGTCCTGCAATAGAAAACATGGGGGATGGACACCAATGTCATTAGGATTGGGCTAGTAGATAAAGAGTCATACTCTTTTTTGTGTGGTTGATCAATGCAAATGCTATCTAGTGGTAAAAATACAAAAACAGTGATAATCAAAAACCGCTCAATCAATTTTTGTAAAGTTGGTGGCAATTTTCTTGTAATTTCAATAGCAAAACAATACAAAAATAAATTGAGTAGAAGACCATATGGTTCCACCAGGGCCGGATTAGAGGGGGGCAATTGCCTTGGGCCCTCTGCTCCAAGGGGGCCCCTTGTGATAACATTTATTTGTTTTAAATAATATATTCGTTTGAAAAATTGTGATTCAACAGAGATACAAAAATACAAACTCTATATTCTGATGTTGCGTTGAATATCATTAATGATTTCTCTGCAACTTTTTCTGCCAGTTTTAGTAATCACTACTGAATATAAATATTTTCGGTTTTGTTCAATGCAAATATATTTGAATTTTGCTAGTAACTTTTCCTAATAATAAATCGTTTATTTGGCGTGGATTTATCTTATGATGTATGCATTATGTGTCATATGGTTTCTTGTTAAAGCGTTTGATGTGTTCTTAGATTATGTCTTGCTTCATGGGGTTTCTGCAGTGCATATGGTTATTGGAAAAAGGAACGTCATTCATTCAAAAAACTATTCCTGTTGTTGGATGAAGGAAGTTTGACATTTAACACACAACCTGAATGGGTGAGAAATTGTCATGTTATATGTGGCAATGTTGTATAAAGAGGTCTGATGAGTGATGTGCATTGACACGCACTTGTTTGTTTTGCTAAGTTGAGTTGAGTTTATTTGGTGAAAATTAAGAATTTCAAAGACGAGAAAGAAACCATAGCAATTGCAAAAACGCCAGGGCACCGATATAACCGGAAGGTTATTGAGTCGTTGCCCCTTAACTGGTCAACAAAGATGCACAACAAGCCAAATTTACATCAAATCGTATAGCCTATGTAGGAAAGAGCTGCCAGATGATCAACACAGTTGCGCAGGGAGTGCTGGGTCGCAACCGGTCTCTCTCAGTGGAACAGGTGCTCAGATCCTTGCAGATCTGGGCATGGCAGAGAAAGTATATACCCAGATAAAATGAAACTCTGCCTGGGTTGTCATAACCCTTTCGCATCTGGCAAGCTCTACAAATGTTTGCAAAGGTTGTGGAATGAGGATGAGTCATCCAATGCAGCCATCATATCGTTGGAATGGAGAGGCTGGAAGATCCTGGGATCGGGTATTCTGAAAGCCCCGTGTTTGAACTTCATCCATCACCAGAAGTGATCTGCTGAGTCTAACACGCTGTCGCTGCTCCTGCAAAACAAAAGAACACCAGCATCAAAACCGAAAAAACAAATCACACAACCACACACACAAGAGAGAAAAGTTCAAGTGTAAAAATTACGGGAAAATGTACAAGAGGAAAAGTTAAGTTTGCCGTAAAGAGAGGACTGAGGGCAAATTTAGAGTGCGAAGCATCAACGCCATTTACTTCAACTTAATACGTGGTGATTAGGTTGTCTCTATAACGTTTTTTGAATGTAAATGAGGAAAGCTCGTACGAAGAGATCAATACAGTCCCAGATTTTTGGGTCATGATCTTTTGAAGATCTTTTTCCGTATTTATTTGCTGCTGCTTGCCAGAAGAACGCTCATCGTGTAGCCCTACGGGTTGCATAGGAATGTATTTGATTAAAGGGAGTAAAAAGTTGCTTAAAATTGTCAGGTGGGTTGCCAGAGTGCATTTTATGCATAATCTCACCTATCTCCAGCTTATATATGCCATCCACTTTAAGGAGGTTAAGATTTTTAGTGGGTCTAACTTGGATCTAAAGGAACTATAAGCCATAGCTCTTATTATTTTGTTGTGCAATACATTCCACCGTCGAAGACTTGTCTTACCGACGCCACCCCAAGCTCCTATTGCATATTGCAGATGACTATAGACGATGCTAAAATACAGGGATTTGAGTGCTCTTTTGTTAAGATAGTGTCTAGTTCTATAGAAAATTCCAACACTGCGCGAAATAGTTTTCTCTAGGTTGGTAATGTGGTCTGACCAAGTAACTTTATCATCAATGTACACCCCCAGGTATTTAGTTGAGTTTGTTTGGGATATGGTTTTTTCATTAATTTTTACAGTAAAGTCATGAAGTCGCTTGCGTCTGGGACCTATGAGCATGTAAGAAGTTTTTGAATGATTTAGAGACAACTTGTTGAAACGCATCCATTCATCTACTTTCTGTAGCTCAGTATTAACTAATTTTTTAATTCTATACAATTTGCGCTTGAAATAGACAAAACAGTATTATCAGCAAAAAGAGTAGAGTTGAATGCAGATGATTTTGGTAAATCATTTACATATAGAGCAAAAAGCAAGGGTTCAAGTGATGACCCCTGGGGTACCCCCTGGCTTATTTCAAGCATAGATGATCTATAGTCCTCAACTACGGTGTACTGCTGACGTTCCTGCAAGTAACTAGCCAATAGTTTAAGGGGTAAGCCTCTAATCCCATAAAAGGTATCCAGTTTCCACAACAGTATATCATGATCTAGGGCAGTGGTTCCCAACCTTTTTAGGCTTGCGGCACCCTACAAAGCAGAAATATAATTTCCGGCACCTAGTGGCGAACCCATAGCAATTTGGATTGAGTTTTGACGACATTTTGAAAATATCTTTTAAATGATATAATATTAAAAAACGTATTAGCTCGCGGCACCCCTGGGTATTGCAAATGGCACCCCAGGGTGCCGCGGCACCCCGGTTGGGAACCACTGATCTAGGATATCAAATGCTTTTGATAAATCACAGAAAACAGCACAGGTTATTAGACCATCTTTAGCACTCTGCAGCAGGTTTTCATGCATGTCATATACTGCTAAGGAAGTAGACATCCCACTTCTAAAGCCATGCTGATCTGTGGAAAACATTCTGTTCTGTTCTATTTAGGAGTACAAGCAATTGTAGATAATTTTTTCAAAAATTTTATTAACTGGTGTGAGTAGGGATATTGTCTGTAATTCGTACATACATTTTTTGACCACCTTTATGAATTGGGACAACCTCTGCACACTTCAGGCTTTGAGGGTATATTCCCCCCTTTATGCCGAGGTTAAATATTTGCTCTAGAAAGGGTGATAAAATAGTCGTGCACAGCTTTAGATAATGAATTGATACATCATTTTGCTGTATATTAGCTATGAAGCATCTTCAATAATAGAATGTTGCTGTATTCTGTCTGTGACTTTGTGTATTTGATAGCAATGAAACAAACAATTCAAGATAGTTGGCATTTCCTCCTGAGGTTTAGAAATATGTATTGCAATTCATGATTTGTTTTTGGGTATTTTGAATTTGTTGAGCAGTTTATAGCAGTTTTTGGATTTTTTAAACCAACCGTCCTTACACACAAATCCACACTGTCAAAGCAACTTGCAGTACAGTGTGAACATTCCGCGGTTAAAAACAACAAAAGGCAAAGTGCAAGTTACCTAGTAGGGCTTTCAAGAACAGCGATGTGAAAGTGCAAATTTAACACCTTGAGAGCCAGAGAATGATACATTAGTACCTCGAATTCGGCTTAAAACCAGCAGTTTTTGGTTGCCTTACCATCGCCATAGCTACTCCGCCAATTGTGCTAGAGAGCTGTTCAAACCCTCAAAAGATTCTGCAAGTCTTCTAGTCTGCACTTGAAAAAAAATTTTTTGGTTGGAGGTTGCGGATTTTTGTGAGTGATGTCTAAAATGCCCTTCCATCCTGAAAAAAAGTGGAATGGCCTGAAAAAGCCATTCCACTCATAAAAGAATCGTTTTATGAAAATGAAGGTTTCTAAAAGCATAGGTGTAGGAGCAAGCAAATTTTTGGAGGTGGGAAGGATTTTTGTCCGAAAAAGTTGTTCTGTGATTTTTGCCTACAAATTTTATCCCACGGAGATTATGAAGACCTATTTTTGGTGTGTCCTCCAAAAAGGTCTTGATTTGTTTTTCTGCAAACGTTGGGTGCCATTTTTTTTAAGTCAAACAACGTTGGGCGCCATTTTTGCCCAGATTTTCAGGGATTTTGCTCAAATTTTCAGAGATTTTGCCTGGATTTTTGACAAATCAAAACTTTTGGGGGTGCAAGTACACCCCCGCCTCTTACACCACTGTCTGAAAGGTATGCCTATCCATCAAAAAAGTGATAGAAATTGTAAGAATCAACGTAAGCGTTTTGAATGTTCGTAGGATTTACAATATCCCTCTTCAATAAAGCATCGTTTAAGGTCAATTCTAAGAAAAAGCGTGAGTCCCTAAAATGGCAGAAAACTTACAAAGGTGATGGCATTGCCAAAAAGGAAATGTATATTACAAAATAAAGGTCGCCATAACATAATAAAACCAAGTTTGGCAGTATTTCGCTATGCGTCAACTAATATGAACACAACTGTATAATACAGTAAATATTAATAAGTGTAGTTTGGTTCCGAATTAAAAATATTTGTAGAAGTAAACACTCACTACTCAATAAAATGTGTTCCGGAAGGTTTAAAATAACAACACATTCACTTTTGTACCAACCTACGGCTGACAAAACAGGTTTTTAGTAACTACCTACTTAAAACTGACTTTCCTGGTGACATAATAAGTATATCTACGTTGTGTTTACTAGGGAATAAAGTATCTCATTGACAACGGTGTGCTGGACAACAACAGCGAGCATATCGCCCAGTTTTTCCAAATGACCAATCAATTGTGCTGGCAGAAAGTCCGGTTATACCTCAAGGAAAGGTGGTTATCTTGTAACGCTTGTTTGTTTTCTACTGTATATCCACTGATCAGCATGTTGATTTGCAACAGGCAAGACGTGCTGGAAGAAGTGATCAAGCTTCAAAACTACAAAAATCAGTTTTTGCCTAACGCGCTGAGGTCAGTAAACTTTGCTCTGGATTTTGTATGCTAGGAATTAAACAGTATACTAGAGTTGAACTGTCAATTACCAGAAAGAAACGTATATGATTGTTGGATAACCAATGCTTGGTTTTACCACAGGAAATTTTTTCATGCTGTGGATTCTCCAATATCGAGAGGAGAGTATTTGAATATGCTAATTGAAAAATTCTCTCAGCGTTTCTGTGCTGATAATCCGGAACTAGCTTTAAGCCCTGGTAAGTGTTGTAGATTTGCAATAATAGATTCCCGCCTATTTTGTTTGGCGTTCACGACACAGCTGGAAAGATGTGTCCCTTTTCGCATTTCGTCAAGTATTCTATGTAATATCAGCATTCTTTCAAGCGCAGTTTACTAAATAGTGCAAAAACCAAAGTTGGGTAACTTACGCATGTTTTGCAGGTGTTGTGTCTATTCTTTGTTATTCTCTCATACTCTTGTCTGTTGATCTGACGAGCCCTCATGTCAAGAACAAAATGTCTAAGCGTGAATTCATTAGAAATATTTGTCGAGCGATACAAATGGCCGACGCTGATGAACCTGCAGGAGCGGGTGGCGGAAATGGCGAACAGCATGCGGTCGACCGAGACTTCGCTGGTCATCTGTATGACAATGTCTATCTTATTGGTCACGTTGCTCCGCAACGATGGGACGATGCTGTGGAAACACATTTGCGAAGAAATTAAATTTTTTTCAATCGTGATATTGTGCACAAAGGTTATTTTTATACTGTGACGCTTGTTGCGATTTCACGCTGTGCTTAGAATTTTGCTTCATGTTTTCGCTATTTTCGAACTCATGAGGTGTAATTACAGTGCGTGTTAAATTATTTTTAAGAATTAGTTATTTGCTGTTGTCCATCCAACTTGCTGATGCAAATCCCATGTGCGATCTTCCTCAGTTACATAAACCTAAAAACTAAGCAAACGTTTCAGTACTTATTACAACCAGTATCGACTCAATTCTCTGTGACGTCAAGGTCAGTTCGCAACTTTCGATTGTTAAATGCGTTCACCCTATCGGATTTAGTATTAGCTGGTGGATGACTCCGAGTGTTGTACTTTTTTAAGTTGTCATTGGCAGTTTCAATTAGTTAATGCAAATCACTTTGTCGTAGGCGTAGGAGCAGGCAAATTTTTGGGGGTGCAAAGGATTTTTGCCCGAATTTCCCAAGTTTACCCTACCCGAAAAGTTTTTGTGCGACCTTTGCCTACAGACTCTCCCACAAAGATCATGACCTTTTTTTCGTATGACCTACAAAAAAGGGTTTTCATGTGTTTTTTTCTGCAAACGTTGGCCGCCATTTTTGCCCGAATTTTCGACAAATCAAAACTGTTGAGGGTGCGCGTGCACCCCCCCTCCTCCTACACCACTACACTTTATCTTTGTAAGTTATTTAGTGGACTATCACACGTTTTTATTTTTATTGACAAACTTTAGTGCCATTATTTGACAACAAATGTTTTTTGTCCCACTTTTAATAAGTTATTATCGTCAGTAAAGACCATTGTTCCGCTAGTAGTTAATACTGGCCTACGAACCTGAATAGGGGAAAAATGAAAGTTCCGTAAAGAGGAATGCGAAGATCCATGATGAGCAAAGGGAGAAATGCATCAAAATAAGGTTGGGAGCCACTGGTTTATGGATGATGTCTATAGCTTCTTCCTTAAGGTCTTCAAGGTGAGAAGGTTAAAGATGTGACCAGGGGCGGCCTCGTCTAGGCGGGCTGCAGCCCTCCCTGAAAAATCTAAGGCAAAAGATTCCGCCAAACTCGCCTCAAGCTTGGATTTAGTTACGAAAATTTCACAACACAATCATTTTCGGTACTTCCGACACCATTTTGGCTCAACGTTTCCTGGGAATCCAACAAAACCAATGTTTCGCTCTTTTCCAACGACGCCGCTTATGCGATGACGTTTTCAGCACACTTGCCGATGAATTTGGCGGTTTCAGGGCTGTATTCGGCACAGCCCAAAAGGAAAGAAACCAAACAATTGGCTACAAGAAACATGGTGGTATATCCGCCTATCGCAAAGTGTTTTATTATTTTGACGATGAATTTTTAAAGAAAAATGGAGGAAATATGATCTTGACTGTTTTTACTACCTGATTTTCTTGGATATTGAATTTTATAATGAAGTTTAACAATGCTTTTACTGATACTTTGGCGGCATTGGATTCAAATCTGGCGACCGCCAATCTCAGGCTGCGAAAATAATAATGATATTTTATTGCTGACTCGTGGTCCATATCACAGACACAAGAGCACAAAAAGTGGTTAGCTATACATCAGCGCACATTACAGAAACGGTGTTTGCACATGACCGACACTGGGAGGAGCAAAGCTGTTTATCCTCACCACAGCTGTATCGTCATTCGCAAAAGCACAGAAAATGGATAAACCATACAGTAGGGCATTACACAACCGGTGTTAGTACGTGTCCAGCCTTGAAAGGAGCAAGGCACTTTCCCGGCATTTCTTCCTTTGTATGCTTGGTGTGTACACAGTGTCAACATATTTTTGCTACACAAATGTAATACTGATGAGATGCAAACTCCGAAACAATTCACAGACAACTACTGCATTTGTTCTCCATACAGGAGTGTTGAATAATTGAGGAAAAATGAAGATTTGTAAAAAGCATCAGACATTTGAAGCGATCAAATAAAAAAGTTGGATGAAGATGTGCATCGTATAAAACATCGATACAAGTTGTTTCTTAGCACGGCATCAAAGGTCGTGACACAATGGTTTACCTGGTGTGGGCGAACACTCACATTTCTGGGTATGTAATGCATAATTCGATAGGCATTGTTATATGCAGCACGTAATCGCTTCATACTAGTCTGCGTGTATTTGCTCCACAGTTGACAAACATACATTGGCATGCAATAGGCACGAAATAAAGTGTTTTTTACTGCAGCAGTGCACTGATCAAAAGTGCCTCTGAGTTTGTTTGTTGCACAGTATAGTGATTTCGCTTGTCTCTGAATGTCATCATCATCCTTCAATGATGCATTTATCCACACACCAAGATATTTAACTTGATTTAAAAATTTTACACGTACACCATTTAGAAAAACATTTGATGGGGCAGGTTGTTTATACTTTTTTGGGCAAAAAAGAACACCAATCGTTTTGTTACAATTAAAAATGATTTCGTGTTCAGGAGCATAATCACCACAAATATTCAGAAGACATTGCAGCCCACTTATACTAGGGCTGAACATACATATATCATCAGCAAACTTTAGATGATTCACAACCATATTTCCCACAGTGCATCCCACCCTGGCTGATCCCAGCTTGGTTGAGAGTTCATCCAGGTAAATGGCAAATAAGTATGGGCTCAGGACTCCCCTTGCCTTACCCCATTGGTTACAGTAAAGAGGTATGAATAGTTGGTACCCCATTTTACTTGCATGGTCTGTTGCCTGTGCCAACTCAACAATAGTCTTACTATGCACGTAGGTACATTGCGCTTAATTAATTTAGCAAATAGCAGGTCGTGATTAGTTCTGTCAAATGCTTTAGATGCATCTAAGAAAGCTGAAATCACTGGAGTCTCTTTGTTTACATAATAAGACACAGTCTGTTTAAGTAGAGAAATACACATGTCAGTGCCATGTTTTGTCTTGAAGCCAAACTGGTTGTCTGTTGTGACCAAAAGTGGGGAAATGCATGCCAAGATGTAGTGTTCATACAACTTGGAGATGATAGTTGCAAGGGAAACAGGCCTATAGTTCCCGGCATCACTTATGTTCCCATTCTTGTTTTTGCAAATGGGTACAATGACTGTTTGCATGCATTCCTGAGGAATTTTGCCATGCATTAAACACACATTTAATAGACTACTCAGGTGGGTGCACACACTTGAATCAGCATAGGATATGTGTTCAGCAAAGATTCCATCTTTGCCAGCCAGCTGCGCGATTCAGTGGTAGTTTGTGCAGCAAAGATTTAATTTTGAAGCTGTTGCACATCAGCTCATCAATCCCTTCAAAATTACTATGTGAGTTTATATTTTGATGCACAAAATTGCCAATTCCACAGTTTTTTGATGAGTTCAGTAATGCTGAAAAGTGTTTTC
>Ga0210059_1011545_pt1 | contig 13488 bp, 9 predicted proteins | sample Ectturendosymbi2_FD_188042 | JGI IMG/M metagenome (GOLD analysis project Ga0210059, IMG submission 188042) | Ecteinascidia turbinata endosymbiont from Florida, USA - Sample 2 (SPAdes) (version 2) | ecosystem: Host-associated > Tunicates > Ascidians > Unclassified | place: Key West, Florida...
TCAATTTTGAAAATTAAGCTTTTTTGTTTTGCAACATTTAAGGCCCTAAGCATTGTTTGATGTTTAAGGTAGTGTGTTTATTAGCAAAGGTTGTACAATCGTGTATCTACAATTTTATTCATTTTCATATCCGCTTTTCCTCTCGAGAGGGTCGCGGGGCAGCAGCGCCACGACGTCTCAAACCTCACGGATTCCCACAACCTTTAACTCCACTGGCTCCACTCCACGACGGGACTAAGTCAGATCGGAGATGTAATCACACCACGTGATGCTCGGCCCTTCTCTGGGCCGCTTTGCTGTGTGTGCAGTCAGCAAGACTTGCTCTGCCAATCTTTCCTGGGGCATTCTGGTCACGTGGCCGAAGCGTTGTAGCTGGCATCTCGCTGTTCGGAGAAGTGGCTGTACATTCAAGGCTGCTGGTTTCACAGTCGCGCAGTTTGTAGCGAAGTGTCTGCTGCAAATTTTTCTCAAAAATCTCATCTCTGCCGCTTAGGCTTGAGATAGCACTCTTTTGGTCATTACCAAAGATTCATGACTATGTAGAAGAGGATCGGAACAAAGACGGATATAAAAACTGACAGCTCTACGGTGTTTGAAAACTCCCGTCTTGTGACCACGGAACGATAAAACTCACGTGATACTTGTGCCTTCCATCCTTCGTGACTATTACACTATGTATTTAAATTCTCCACCTGCTGCAGTGTATTATTGCTTATTTTTAAGACACACTGACCTGGATTTCTGGAGAAACACAATAACTTGGTCTTTTTTCGCTAATTGTTATTCCCGCTTGATCGCATGCAGCTGAAAACCGATACAGCGCATGTTCATTGAAGAACCTCTTCAAAGGATGCTAGCAGTAACAAATCGTCCGCAAAAAGCAAACGGCTGATCCTGCAGCTTCTAGCAGTGACACCCTCGTAGACTCGGCTGTGACTGTCTATCCAATTCATTTAACGACTATGAAGAGGAGTGGTTTAAAGTACACATCCTTAAGTTCAACACCCACTGTGAACGGATGTGATTTAACTCCGCCGACACGGACACAAACCGAGCAGGAATACAGTGATTTGACGACCAGTAACAGGCCGCCGTTAACACCGTACTTCCGCAAAACTGCCCAAAGCTTTTCACAAGGGACCGGTCGTATGCTTTTTCGAGGTCGACAAAACAAGCGTAAGACATCTCGTGCACACTTCAAAGATTTCACAAAAATTTCTTGGGAGTGAAAATTTGGGATGTACTGCTACGTTCAGGACGAAAACCGAACTGCGCATCCTCCACCATAGGTTCAATTTTTTCATGGCATCTTTTTTCAAAGCACTTGGTATATGTTTTTATCGATAGTTGTTGCATTGCTTTCCGTTCCCCTTGTGTACGGGGATGATTAGTTTGCCAATCTTTCAGTGACCTTCCAGAACGCCATGCCACTTGAAACACATTGTCTACAATTTTATTGAACGCAAAATTGCGGTCGTTTGTGTTTATATCAGATAAATATATTTTTATTTTATGCAGAATTAGCAATGTCTGCTGCAAGTCAATCAGGATTAAGAAAAAGAAAAAACCAATTAAAAAGATGTAGTGATGATCTGGCTTTAGCAAATGGTCAAAATCATAAGCACGAACAAAAGAATGAAAAGGTTCAAGAAATTCCGCTGTATGGGACAAGAAAGTGAGTTTTCAGAATATGATACGAATAATGTTCAAAATTGCGAACTGAGCACTCTCAGCTGTAATGTTTCATTACATGAGTAAGCAACAAGCCAAGTGCTCTATCGTTTGGACCACAACCTTTACGCCACTGAAATAGATATGCTTGAAAAAAGTCAGTGTGCAAACTATTACACATGTTTAGATAGCTTGCATGCGTTTCTGATTTCAAAATTTGCAATCAGCAATTGTTGTGTAGTGTCATTATCATATTGAACATTTTTTGCAAATCAATGAAACAGAAAATGATCAATTCTGTGAAACTTTATCCTGTTGCTGCAAAGCTTAAAAGCACCATTTGTTGTTTTTCGTAGGTGTCATAGTCCTCGCAAATCTCTCTTCAGCTCTGAAAGTGGTTTCGATGATTATCGGGGTTTTTTGAATTTGTGTGTTGTTCTTTTGGTAAGTCACTGCGCAGTGAAGTTTGTTGCATTGCTTTGTCGTTGTTCTCATTAACGTTTTCAAATGTCAGTAATATGCACTATTATAAGTATTTCTAAAGACTTGCAAAGGGCAGCTTTCAACGTATTTGTTTTTTTGTTTGTGTAGGCTGTGTCAAATGCAAGAGTTTTCCTTGAAAATCTTATGAAGTAAGTTGCTCTATCTTTCTAATTTAGTTTCATGGTTTGTTTTTACCTGCTTTTCATAGTGTTGGTTGACAGTGAGAAAAGTAGTTCTCTTTCAACTAAACGAATTAATAATGAACAGTAATGCACCGTTAAAGTATGACTGTTTTATCAATGCTTAATTACCAGAACATATTTTTCAGTGCTCTGCATTCCGATAATAAATTACTTCATTGCAGATTTCTGTACCGGTGAATACAGAGAAAGTTTCTGACCCACATAAAATGTTTTAAGGAGGATCGTGTAGAGCAGGGGTCACCAAGCGTTCGATACTGAGAGCTACTTCTTGGTACAGGTTCATGCGGAGGGCTACCAGTTTGATACACACTTCTGAAATAAAATTTTACTCAATTTGTTTTCAATTATGCTATCGATAATAAAAAATTAAAGATATTCAATGCGAAGGCACTGATCACGTTATGCTATTGTCAGAACAAGCCCGCGGGCGACCTACGTGGTCCGTGCGGGCGACCTGGCGCCCGCGGGCACCATGTTGGTGACCGCTGGTGTATAGGATACAAATTTTTAACTTCAGGAGTGTCTGCCATCTCTACTCTAGTTCAGGGCTTCTCAAACTATGGGTCGCAACCCCAAATGGGGTCGCGAAACAAATTGGCTGGATAAATCACATGCAAAAGTTTTTGCAAACTTCACAAGAAAATTAAAAGTAGGATTACAGTGACATCTATTTTTACTGCATTTTTAGAGGCATTAACGTGGTTCATGCTGTCAGATGTTTATAGGATATCGGCCTGAGCTATCAAATGATAATAATCAACCAAATACAACATGTTATGCGTTGTTACGTCATGATTGTTTTAACGTACTGGCCAATAATGACTCTACTGCATTCATTCCGACACGAAGGCATGCTTGTGTTTGGAACTCACTGCTTTGAGAGTTTTAGACTAAAGTTAAAAGCTTCACATACAGTACAGTTTCAGAAGTACTTTGGTCTTTGATTCAGGAAAAGTTGGATCCACAAAACATACACAACAGTAGCGTAGCCAGCCCAAAATTTTAGCAGGGGCCAAATATTTTGATTTTAAGCGAGCAACAGGCGGTTTGGGTCACCACCTCTCAAAGCACAAAACAACAAGATATGCTAGAAATTTAGGGAGGTATAGACCCCTAGGCCCGACCCTGGTTCTGCATATGATACACAATTGAAATTTCAGGAGGCCACGAATGGATGATCTGTGTAAAGATCATCAAGTGCATCCTTCGCCTTAGTTGTGCTTTAACTTCTATATACTGAATTGTTTTGTGTTAATTTTTTCGCCTTCGGCCTGCTGTTTCCATTGCGTGGTAGTTTTATTACTGTATAGTTACATTCGTGGATTGTGTGCATTTTTATGATTTTGCCATAGACATAAATGCCTCATGAGTCTTGTTATTTGTAATTGGACGTTTACACGTATCATTAACATCTAGGGCTCTAGGCTATCCGTTAAGGGGTCGTGTTGCGATCGGAAATCTCGAGCGGCATATGCGCAAAGCTTCGCACTGTGGCAGCAAGCAACAATAGAGTTCACATGCCATGATCACTCTATTAGTGCTTGTTCGCGCCACATATATGTATGGTGTTGTTCTTCACGCACATCCCGTTCGCGGTGAATCACACAATCAACGCAACACCACCGGAGAGGTCGCATAAAAAACTTTTTGAAATAGGTCGCAGAACAAAAAAGTTTGAGAAGCCCTGCTCTAGTTCATTATAGTCTTCAAAGCTTTTTCTTTAACTTAGCTTTGTCAGTATAATTCTTCAGAGCCAGAGGGCAGTTCCCTTCTTTTTCGCGTGCATCAATAAATCGTGACTGAACATTTTGAAACCAATTTTGCTAGTGAGTACGGTATCTATAAAAAAGTAATTGGAGTCCTAATGAATTCATGGGAAGCTGCCACGCAATAAATGTGCCTGCTCAATTACAACAACAATTAACTCTGCATGTCAGAAAGCTAGCGCTGACTAAGGTGAACTTAAGTTTTTCGGGGTTTGGTGTCCCGGCCAAGAGCTTGGCCCAGAAAGCCTGACCGACGGCAGGTAACAGGATAAAGTTGGTTTGCGAAAGGGAGTGGCGGAGACGAATAGTGAAAATTTTAGGTGCCGGAAAAAATGCTGAGGTTTTTCTTTACTTCACTTAATTATTAATCGAAAAATTTCGCAGCAAAGCTTTTGTTTAATAATGAACTGCAAAAAAACTCATCCTTTTTTCCGTTACGAAACGATAATTTTCACGAAAATATTGCAGCAATGAGACACCTTGTTCCAATTCAAGACACTCAAACTGCCATGGCCAATATACCACAGTTTCAATACCATTACCTAAAGTGCGCGTATTCCCGGTTCTAAAAAAGTTAGTCCTTTGTATTACATTTATGATGTCGTCACAGAGTTTTCAACTTATCAAATTCTCTCGTAACACCTCCAACCGTGAAGCGCGTGATGTAGGTGTTTTGAGCGTGAAAGACCAGCACCCTTGTTTAGTTTTGACTTAATTATCGATTTCCCACCAGGGTGTTGGGACTTGATATTGTTTTCATCATCGGTAGAAGGTGCAACTGCATTGGGCCTGGCAGTTGTTTACGAAACACTGCTTATTACGATAAAACACTGTAGACTGTATGTACAGAAATCCCTTGTTCAGCCTAAATTTTGTTGATTTCTTTACACTGGTTTTAATTTCTCTGGAGTGATGACCTGCGGCCGGTAATGGTTGGACGACTTGTTGTAATGTTTGTGCGCAGTTTCGTGTACATTGGCAGTCACCTTCACCATTTGAGTTTTCTGGTATCCATGTTTAAGATGTCTTTTAGAATGCGTCTTATACTAGGTGTTTTCAAACTGTTTTAACATCTGTCGGTAGTTGCTAGTTTGTAAGTAAATTATTTTTTTTGTACTTTTTTCCGCTTTTGTTACAATATAGTTTCTCAGTTAAGTGTTGGTAGCAATTTTGTTCATGTAGGTTACAGGCTCAGCTTAACTTAGCCCAGAAGCGCTGATTGGAGTTGGGCGTACTATGGAAATCAGGTGGATTAATGTGATAACAACACTGACTGGAAGTATAAAGTATCTTATTTTTTCACATACACTACGTAATGAGTTACGTGCTCCCTGCAGCAATTCCAAATCTATTTGCCAAAGCTATTTCCGGAAAGCCAAAGCTATTTCCAGCAGCCTGATCAACCCTGTGCAGTGTTCCCTTTCATGTTTTTTTAAAAACTTCCGTCCATAACCAGTGTTGTTTACGGGTATGGGGTTACTTCGTTTGTCTTCTTGGCACAAAACTACGAACTGCCACAGAGCAACAATTGTCTGCTTGGATGCGAAAGGGTTGTGGAAACCCGGGCAGAGTTTCATTTGAGCTGGGCTTATACTTTCTCTGCCATGCTCAGCTCCTTGCGGAACTGAGCAAACCACGATAGATACCGGTTGCGACCCAACACTCCTGCGCAACTGTGTTGATCATCCAGCAGACTGCAACCTCTTCAAAACTATAACCTTATTACATTCGCAATAATTCGGCCATCAACTTTAAACCACGATAGAAATTTATGAAACTTTTAGAGGGGCGCCCGACGAGACAACCTGTTTAACATGTTTTTGTCGGTGTCCCAGCGCCTTAACTTTAATTTGCACGAAATTCTTTAACGTTTGCGCCAATAAACTCTCTGTGTCCGTAGGTCAGTTGATTCCAGTGTTTTTTTTCCGTTTTTAATGTTGTTAGTGCTGCCTGTCTTTTCCACGTACATGCATGTTGACATACTCCATGCTGTTATGCTTTCATCAAACTATGAAGCGTTGGGGCAGCACTTCTGCTAGACCAGGTTCTGGCCATCCCTGCTCCTAGACGGGCACCAGTACAAACAAACAAACATTCTGAGCTCAATAGTATGTTTAGAACTTGGTCTAAAAACAGTTTTATTGATTTCGTTGCAGGTATGGTATTCTTGTGGATCCATTTCAGTGGGCTGCAGCAGTATTGCATAGTCCTTATCAGTGGCCGAATTTACTGCTCGTATTTGGTAAGTTTGCGCAGAAGGCAGTGAAGGTATTCTGAGGAGATAGCTGCAAGCAGCCACAGCAAGTTGCAATGATACCCTCGTCATACCGTAGCTTTCCGTCTACATCCAGTTTTTGAAAATAGTAGAAAATAAGGAAATGTGCCGATTTGTACTAGCGTTGAATATATTCACGCCGCACAAAAGTTTGTGAAAGTTACTTAAGAAATGCTCATCAAATTTTTAATTTGAACGCAATTTCCTCGCGCACTATTTCCTATTTAGCGAATTTTTTTCGGTGAAATTTATTATTGGCCAAGGTCACGTCATTTCGATGTCTAAAAACCATTGATTGTTATGTGATCCAATGTTAGATTTTAAGAAAATAACTGTTATGTACATGGAATCACCAGTTTTATCCTCTTCCTTTAAATACCAGGTATCAAAAGCAGAATAGACACACGAAAGGTAAAATGAAATTATCGACAAAGAAGCAGGTCAAAGTGGAGAAAATGGGTAGTTATCTCAAAACGTCGCGGATAGGTCGCAACCCGAGGCTTTTAGTGTTGGCACTGACTTTCTTAGGTTTGAAACGAGTGAAAAAATCTACCATTGGGTACTGACTAGCTAAAAATACGTAATTAAATCCTGAATAAATAGAAGAGACTGTCGCAATCGTGGCTATTTAATGCTCTACCAAAAGTTTCGATTAAATGCATAATCGAGATGACTACTAAACTTTATTTTGGTGTGTATGGAAACGAAGGGTCATGACTTCAAAGCTGCTTCCTTGATGTGCAATTAGCTTCTTGGATACAAGGGTTCTGCTTTTTTCCATCTCAATATCGTTTCTTTTGCAGGTTCAAACCTTTTCATTGTTTTCTCTCTTGAAATACAGAAGCTGCAGTTAAAGGTTGGTGCCGCTAAAGCATTCTTCACTTTTTTTAATAAGTTTCAGTGTGTTGTGACCAGCTTTTTTTCATTATGTTGAACTGCTAGTTAACGTTACGACACAAAAGCAATTCAACGTTGAAAGTTTCTCTGACAATGCCGCCAAAAGCATACTAATGAAACAATGTCCTTGGTTGACTTCAATTGTTTCGGTTGTTGAATTTAATTAAAAAAATTACCGCGAGCAACGAAGTAAAAAAATAAAAGCTGTGGAATAGTAAACGGTATTTGATTTGAATAAAGTTTTATGGCTTGACAGGTCAGCTTACGTTACTTCTGTTTTTTTTTTGTAAAAACTACGACGTAAGGTGATTTTACTGCAATGAAACATTTGAGTGAAGCAAACGTTTTCAGGAATACATCACGCCGCGAACGTGCAAATACCTCAACGTAGTGAATCTGTTCACGTTGATCATACTGCCTCCACTAAGAATCCTGCAATTAGCTCCTGATCCAGGTGGGTGTTTACTTGAATGCCAATGAAAATTCTGTATTATGAAATCGACCAGTGCATGAGCTAGATTGACGTGCGGCTTTGCTACGCTTTGATTGCACCCTCTCGCGGAGTAATCATGTTTTACATGTCGTATCTGTAATGCGTTTGGCGCGTCACAGGAGCTGTGTATGCGGATAAGTACCGGTCGGTAAACAAAATACTTCCTGATGTCGTGTGTAATGGCCATGCGCACGAGAGCTATCGTAATTTGCGTGAAGGGTAAAACAGGCTGGCTGTCATTTCGTCAGTGGCGTCTCAGCTTTTTGTGCAAACGACAGCAGGTATTTTATTTTTGTCACGTGCAGTCGGATCACTTATGTCATGTGGAATCTACGTGATCTTGTTTCTCAAGCTGTGGTCGTATGCGCAAACCAATGGTTGGTACCGGGAAGAATATGTGAAAGCGGCGCAAAGCAAGCGAAGGCTTCAGCGAACAAGTAAACTACGATACAGTTTAGTTTCGTTAACCATACGCTGCTATTATTGGGCTAAGCTGCGTTCTTGTATGATAGAGTTAAAAGCCTTTTGATTGGATCACCTTTGTTAGAAAACTTTTATCGAATCCGTTTCTATCTGTTCGCAGTGTCCATGCCAAGCTCCGCTTTGAAATCCTATGCGAATGAAGAGATCCAGGTGATACTTGCAGACCTGTCAATTTTACTTACAATCTGATAATCGCAATTCACGTCTGTATGAAAACGATCACTAATACGTTCAGTTGGGGTTGCTTGTTTCACGTTTTTATCCCTTAAATAGTATTTATCGTATGAAAAAAAATTGTTTTTCATGTAGTCTAATGGAAGAGTTATACGTTGCCTACCAAGTAAATACAGAAGGAATCATTAACATACACTGTTCAGTAAATGTTTTACAGAGCGTGTACATTGACTAAATCTCAACCGAAGGGCAGGGTATTGTGAATTATGTCGTTTCTTGTTGGTTCTGCCGGGTTTGGCATGCCCAACAAGTTACGCAGTGATCTTACACTTTCAGGTGAAATACCCGTACAATCTGAGTTACAAAAACATATACTACTTCGTTTTTGCACCCACTCTTTGCTACGAAACTCAATATCCAAGAAACAAAACCATCAACAAGGCGTATCTCGTGAGACGTGTCGTTGAAACGGTATGTGGGTTAGGCTCTGTTACACTGAATTTATTTCTGCTGTTAAACGTTGCAACGATCATTGCGAGTTAATGGTTGAAATGCATTTGTTGACAGTGTTTTGCCGATGATCATATGGACTCACGTCTCTCAGTTCGGCTCATAAAAGCTCGTTGCAGTCGCGTTGGGCCTTATTGTGGCAACAACATCTTGTTGTCCCATGCGAAATAGTGAAATGGCTCGTTGTTCTTGGCAGTAGTTTTTCTTAAAAAAGCACTTTTTGTACATTTTCTAAATAATGTCTCAACGGGATCGTGTGTAGTTTAAAAAGTAACACAGTTGTTGATTCTCCAGCGTATTTTTTCCTCATGCTCAATGCTCCGTGTTCGACAACTCGTAGTTACTTTTATTGATGCGATCGTGGTTTTAAGCAGCCGCTTCAGTTTATTTCCGATCGTGCTTTTGCAGCTCTTTTTGGTCCAACTCAGCCTGGCTTTGGTTCAGCAGTGGATTGTGCCTGTACTCCGAAAGTCCATCGAACCTATTCACGTGAGTGCAAGTCTTGCGTCCGCACAACAAACAAAATTACTTCCTGAATGGGAACCTTTTCAAAAAAAATTTTAATTTAATTCGCTGCGCATCATTTACAGAAACAACAAGGCTACCACATGATCGAACGGCTGCTGAGGCTTGCTGTAAGTGAACTCCTGCGATAATATATTGTTTTTTTACGACGCACTTCACTGGATGCATTGTCGGTTTCAATGCAGGTTCCGAACCACTTCATCTGGCTCATATTCTTTTACTGCTTCTTTCATTCAATTTTGAACGTGATCGCGGAAGTCTTGCGTTTCGCCGACAGAGAGTTCTACCGAGATTGGTGGTACGTGCCAGAAATGCTTTGCCAAGTCGTTGCATTGTGATGTGACGATGACGCAATAGACGTGAATCCGCTTTCCTGTTGAAAATGCTCGTAAAGGTATCTTTGGCCGATGTGATGTGTTGTCTTTTCTTACGACCTTGTGAGTCGTGGCCTTTGCCCTCTTGGTGATAATGACCAAAACGATAACAGCGTGAAGTATATAGAATGAACCAAACAAACAGCCAGTGGTTTCCTTCACCCAGCCACCCGAAGAGAGCAAATAAAACGTTCGAGTCAAGTTCGGCAGTCCCACACCTTTAGAAGTGTTTGGTTTTTGCGCAAGAATATTTTTCTGCCAGTTGATTTTCTGATCCATGGTACTTGTCTTGCTGCGTGATTGGAGTTTCCTCAAGGATTCGCTGTGCGCCTATTAATGCCCCTGACGACCCTGTAGCGAGACAGCTCAGTGATGATCGATATCGTGCGTTTCTAGAAAGCACGATTAATGAATAAGCGCCAAAATTGCGCAAAACATTTTCCGGCTTTCACACATCAAGTACTCATCTGGACTTCGGAGTTGACGGCTGGAAAGCCCCTCAATACACGTTCGTGCAAGCAACTTCTAAAGTAGTACACTGCATGATAAACGCAAGTGTTGTGAAAGCAATGCGCGTGGACACAAACCTTATTATCGGTATTGCGTATAACGCGCTTCCTGTGACGACGTTGGTTAAAAATACATCGAGCTTAGCGTAAAAACTTCCTGCACAGTACGCCAGGATTAGTTGCGTCCATTGGTGGACTTGTCGCTACCTTGCCTTGTACGGAGTGCACTAAAGAAAGACAGAATTCCGTCCGTGCAGTTTGCTCAAAAAGAAAGCTTCAGCTTTTGTAGTTAAGTTTCGAAAATTTTGTTTTCGTCGCGACAGACTGGTCAATGCAAATCAATTCCGTGAATTTCCGATCAACATTACTTAACCTGTCTTATTGTTCTGGCACATCTAATGTTCGTTGGACGTGAGTTGTTGCTGTTCATCTTTCCTGCAGGAACTCCGAAACCACCGATTACTTCTGGAAAGCATGGAACATCCCTGTGCACAAGTGGTGCCTGCGGCATATCTATAAACCTCTGCTGGCCTCAGGCCGCAGCAAGTTCTTCGCGCAGTTTTTTGTCTTCTGCCTCTCCGCTTTTTTTCACGAGGTAAGCTTTAATGTGATCCCAAACTTCGGAGACCGGAGAAGTGTTGCGTGAAAGCGTAGGTTGAGATTTGCAGCCAAACATAGCTTTGTTTGTAACATTCCACGTAACCGCTGAATCTTCGGCTAAGAACCCTCAAACTCCGTGCTCTGTCGCATTCTTTACCACGACCTTTTTTTTCACTGAAATACTGAATTACTCCAGGAGGTCTTTTTGTGGTATAGGCAAGGTGGTAAAGTAGTAATCTGCTGTGCACTGTCATTGGAAAAGAGGCGCAAGTTACTCTACCGTTTTCCCATCGCGTTTTTTTTTGACTTTTTCTTGCGCATTGTAAGTTAATTGAAGATGACATTTATCGGTTGTAAAATACCGTTCACAGATAAATTTTCCAGGCATACTTGTGCATCGACTTCAAACAGGCGAGGTCATGTTGAAGTTGAAAACAACCCAGTGTACAGTCGGAAAAGGGATAGCAGTAGAAGTTTCGTAAAAACAGTGTGAAGCATTTCCTGTGGTCGTGATATTCCGCGGTTCGAATGTGGATTTTTGTCATGGTTCATAAAAAAACGGTTGCATTTGTTGCCGGAGAATAGAGTTTCTAAGTTACGTTCTGTGTGAGTTTAGCGTCTTGATTTGTAAGGAAACGTTTCTGGTCAAAACAGTGCTTTCTGTGGTTAATTTCGCTGGTTTTTCATGAACCATCGCACCCCTACCACTTCTGATGTGTGTGACCGTAGGACAGTGGTTCTTAACCTTTTTTACATCTCTTACCCTTTTATCGAACAAGGTTACCAGATTTGCCTCCAATACACACAATGGTGCTCATTAATTGAAAATACGAAATAAGAATTTCGCACTTTCTTAATTTCGTAAATTTCGCAGTTCAGATTGATATATAAAAATTTGCATTGACTGCAATTTATGGTTCAGTAAATATACCCCCTTGGAAGATGAAATTTAACCCCAGGGGTAAATTTACCCCAGATTAAGAACCACTACCGCAGGAGCCTTGTGCTCCGCGTTACAGTGAAGTCCAGCTCCACGTCATAACTTCCGAACATGATGAGCGCTTGTAAACTATCACCGTGGATGATCGCACGCACACGAAGCTATGCAAACAGTGTTTGGTGTTGGCGATGATTAACTTCTCGTTTTTTTTCCAGTATCTTGTTTCTATTCCTCTCCACCTTTTCAGGACGTGGGCTTTTCTCGGCATGCTCATGCAGGTGACTGCGATTTGTTTATTTTTATGCAGCAGATGGCGCCCGCCAGCAAACACATCCTTGCCACGACGACACGTGCATTGTGTTCGTTTACTTTTGAATTTCGCCTCGCGCTTCGGGACGCAATAAACTTGCTTCCTAACCGCATAACGCCGCTTTGGTTGAAAACAGGATGTCGCCAGCGGGGGGGGCAGTGGTGCCCGGCCCCCATTTAAAATCTGTGCCCTATTCATGTTTGGCCCCTAGTTGCTACGTACATCCAATAATGTATTAAAAAATGTGTCCCCCTTTTGGTTTTCCCTCCTACTGCGAAATCCTGGCAACGGGCCTGGATGTCGCCATCCTTGTAATGACATATGCAGTTCATTCTGGTCTGTTTACATGTTTTCATGGTGTATCGTTTGGTTTGCTTTTCGCCTAATGTCACTTGCAACTTTAATTGTTCCACTTGGAGTAAATGGTTGAAGTAAAACGAAGTGACTGCGTGGAGAGGTTCCCGCTCATTGTTACGGTCTCATTGGAAAACGCCTAACAAAGCTGTTCAGAGAATCGATAATTTCATCTAGTAGACAGTTTGTAAGGTAGTGGCACAGAGGCAGTGTCATGTTGCAGTCATCAGAGTTAAATATTTTCAAACAGCTCGTTTTGGCACTGGTAAAACTTCTAGAAAATATACAAACCTGATCGATTCAGAGCAAAAGGTTCCACGTTTGTTCTGCACTGCATGTTATTTGATTCGTGTATTTTTTGCCAGTCACACAAATATATACTCGAAAGATTGAGAATACTGTGTAATGAAAAGGACTTCCAGCTTGCCATGACAAATTGCCTTCCAGTTTACATGGCTGTCGTCTGCTTCCAACATTCACTGCTTGTCATCCCTCAGATTGTGACGTGCCGGCCTGATTGTTGTGCCGAAGCCTTTGAGGTAGTGAGATCACTTGGCTTTGTTTGATTGTCGTGCGGGATCCTTTTCATGAAGCTCGCTGTGGAAGCCACTGTCCCAACTAAAGTAAAACAATTACTAGAAATTGACATGAGCCTTATTCGTAGCTTCAGCAACAGCACATCCTAAGTGGCAAGCCATCATCGAAGACGCAATGGTTACCGGGTTGGGTGGACGCAAAACCGGCATTAGACGGGACTGGGTGCAAAACTGATATTGGTTTTGGCTGCATCGCTTGAATGAGTGGCGGCCTGAAAATGATCGTGCGGTTGAGCTTATTGCTGTCGGTTCATGGCGTTGCTGATGCCTGGTCACTGTTGTTGATACGCAGCGTTTTCCTCGAACTGGCTATTATCTACCTGCA
>Ga0210059_1011546_pt1 | contig 13488 bp, 12 predicted proteins | sample Ectturendosymbi2_FD_188042 | JGI IMG/M metagenome (GOLD analysis project Ga0210059, IMG submission 188042) | Ecteinascidia turbinata endosymbiont from Florida, USA - Sample 2 (SPAdes) (version 2) | ecosystem: Host-associated > Tunicates > Ascidians > Unclassified | place: Key West, Florida...
GTGACAGTGATAAAGCTTTCTGTTCAATTTTTTTGATTAGGCTCAACTGTATTGTGTTAGTTGCATTCCTTATGTACATTTCAGTTGCAAGGAAAGCTTTTTTCTTTGCTTAAAGGTATTGTTGTGGTAGCTTATGCATAATCCATTTTAAAAACATACCAAATTTGTTTCTGGTCATGCAAGTTAAATTTTTTTCCAATATCTTTTGCTACTAACAACATAGTTCTACAATTCTCAACCCACCATTATTATGCATGGGCTTAATGGCTTATTTGTTTTTGGCATTTTGTTTGATAAATTTATTTAACTGTGACAATGCAACTGTTAATTTCATTGAAATAATGTCCGACCCGCGAACCGCATGCGGCCCAGTCGAGTTTAGGTTTTCGCTGTAGTAAAAGTATCCTACATGCTGAGAACTTGTCCTAATTGTGATAATCTTGAATTTGACATTTTTGTTGTAGGTGGTCCTCAGTGCCACTTTATCACGTCTGTCACATTGCAGTCAGGATTCGAACGCGTTCAGGAATTAGCTTCAGCTAATCTAGTTTGCTAAGATCAAAGCAAGCCATTCAATGGGCGGCCCTGGTTAAGCTAGTGACATAATTTTTGGCTCAGTGAGCTACTTGGGTTGGACAATGGACATAGCTGCATTAAACAAAGGTACGGCTTCAACATTCCTCCTTTGTTTTATGGCACGAACCACGTTAGTCGTTTCTAGGACACACGCTTTATCAGTCTCTCCAATCATACAGTGTGTATCCTTCTGCTTAGCAACGCGGCAAGTAACCTTGTTTCTAAACAAGTCATCTGCGCTGTAAATCCGAAATTCAGCAAACTCAGTTTCACAAATCCAACCCTGTTAGAACGAAAAGAATCAAGATTATCCAACATGACGTGCTTTTTCACCTTTGCTCGTTTCAAACTAGCACTGGAAAGAATTTCGCATGTAACCTTTCGCAGCCATCATAATCAGCAACTACGGTGAAACCAAAGGCAACAGTTTTTGTTTGACATTTCTATAGGGTGGTTCAGATTTCAACTTATTAAACCTTTGACAGCAGAGAACCTGTATACGACAAGACCATATTTCATCTAGCCCTCCAATCAGCAAGAATGTGCAGTTTAGATTTTCGATTCCGCCAGACACTGCATACCACATTACAAATGCGATTTTACCTTCACCTGTAAACCAGAGGTCTCCAACCTACCACCCGCGAAGATATTTTGACAATACTAAAAATACTTCCCGTTTGATTTGGTAGAATGTAACTTATCCCGAAGCGATCACGTTACGTAAGATTGTCTGGCAACTGTTGTGTAATAGCTTAACGTGACCCCGGACAAAAAAGACCCTACTTCAAACTATTTCAGCTACATGTCTGACTGCAGTTCTGAGCTAATCAAGCGATACTGGCCCGAATAAACAGCCACTGCTGGGTTTCCTGATGCGAATTGTTGGGGCCGATCAAGCATACCCACGGACCCAAGGTTTACACCTACCATGAAGATATTCCGGTCACCAGAGGCGGGGTTTCCTGAGGTGTTCTCGTGCGGTTGATTTTGACCCAGTATGCGGAATTTGTTTTAACTGTCAGATAAAAATTACCCTCCAGCACATACGATTTCGTTGCCAAAAGCTGCCACAGGCAAGTCAAAAATAGTTTGAGCGGACCTTACTGAGGTCACGTACCCCGGAAACACGTTCTAATTTCGTGGCCCATCAGACCTGTGGACACCTCACGCGCCTGAGGGTTTACATGAGCAAGGTTGACACGCAATCGTGCAGCGTACATCACAGTGCCCGGCGGTACTGTGCGTAAACCTTTCGCAATGCTTCAAACGCTTGGTTTGTATCGCGAAGACTTCACGGTTGCCTGACAGGCAAATCAACGGCACCCGCAACACATGACCCGTAAACGAGTGAATGTTTCATGCAACAACGGAACTGCACTTAAGTGACCACACAGCATTTCGCGGAGGCGCATATTTATTCGATGACACTTTAATTTCGAGCATAGTTCCAAATCAAAGCAATTAAACTCATCTTAGACAACCAAGCTTGAGTGTTAAGCGGCGAGAAACAGGCGCGCGAAGACAAATAAAAAAACAACACATATTTTTAATATAAATAGCAAGTGCGGAGGGCTCGAAACACGACTGATATCCTTATCGTCAAATTTTTTGGACAAGTTTTAAATACCGATTGGCGTGGGTGAATGCCAGAGATATAAGTTCTGGTCACAAGTGAGTCGAACAGCCGCTTTCACTTAAGCGTCAATTCGAACCCTTATTACATTCGCAGTGCTGCGGTCAAGATGATGCATTAAGACTCGCTAACTCCTATCACGCTTTCTTGGCCAACACCAACTTTGAGTGACTACGCGCCCTACGCGTAGCCTCCCGGGCGGGGTGCGCACAAAACTTATAATACAGCGCTTTCGACCGCCGTCGCAAGCTGCCTTGCCCTCCCTCTCACTCGGTGATGTGATCGGGTTCGTGGCCAGACTCATAGCGGCGCCACATCTTGAACAACAGGTCCTCCAAATCCTGGGCGTAGCGCTTGATGCTGAAGAGCGGGCTGTGAGTGCGCTGCCGCCATACCTTCGCTCGCACCGACTTCAAGCTGAATATCGCAATGCAGTGTTATTAGTGCACAATCCACAACGAAAGCATCAAACTAGTGACGTAAATTTCCACACGAAGTGTAACGAAACTTACTACTCTGGGTCGTTTCCGAGCTTGACAGCAATGTTCTCATAATCCTCCCTAGTTTTGGCGACGAGTTCGGGGCAGCCAAGACATACAAGCTGAGATGAAGCTACCCTGCTCGCAAGCGTCTCTTGCGGCAGAGTTACCATCGGACAACCAGCCCACAAAACATCCATTCCTGCCAAAGGAAACGGGCGTAGTAACAAATACCTACAAAACGCGCTACAATTTTGAGTCTTCACGCTTTGACAACACGGTTGTTTACATCGCGAAATCATTTTCTTGTTGTGGCGCAACCTTCTTCATTCAGAGTAAATTACAACAGGTTTGTCGTTCTGACTTCGTCCCTACAGCAACTGCACAACTAACCGGTTGTGTGCCCGTTGCATAACGGAGTGTCCAAGCATACGTCAGCAAGCTGTCCACGCCGTACGTGTTCTTCCTTTGGAGCGACTGGTGAGAAGATGATGCGGTTCGGATTTATGCCACAGTTCTGGGTGGCGAACTTCTTAACGTTTGTCTCGCCAACAGCTGGAAAACGCAACAGCCAGAGAACGCTGTTCGGCACGCGCTTCAGAATCTGCGAGAAATCACTATCACGTTTAACCTGTTCGGCACGCGGACAATTCAATATAGTGTTGTGCCGCTTACGTTGCACCACATGTTCAACGTGGCGGGATCGATCTTATACAACTGGTTGAAGTTGCAATAGACGACGGCTTTGGCAGGCAATCTGTACTGGGAGCGACTCGACGCCACAATTGCAGATGGTGGCTTTTCACCTGTAGCAGCTTTGCCATCAACCTGTCAGCAAAGAGACGCTTGTCACCAGCAGCTTCGAAAGCTTCATACTATTTGCCATTAATTGTGAACAGTGCGCTTGAGGTGACTTGATTAGGATAGTATAAAATCGTATGAATAGCACAGCAGAACGGCACAGAGCAAACAGTCCGTCCTGCAAGTGCGGCAGAAGAGAGGTAACTTTGACAAATGAAGGTCTTTCTCAAGGGAACAACCAACTTACCTGCACAAGAGCAAGCCCATTGTGAACAACCCGCGTTTCGTCGAGCTGACAGGTGAGATTACCTTTCTTGATCATGCTTACAACTTTCAATGCATTGGAGTTTGGAGCAATGATAGGGGTATGGATCTAAAAGAACGAAGATATTATAACAGAGTAATGTTAAGAGTTCAGAAGAGAACGGGGCGCTGTGTCTCATTTAACGGCACTTACCTCTTTGGCTTCGTCGTCTTTGACAGGACACGACGAATAGCTGACGTTCCCGAAACAGTCCAGGGTGTCTTTGAGATCGCAGCTATTGACAACGCACAGATCGTCACTGATCGAATCATCCCGGCAGTCGCTCAGGTTGATCAGCGCCTTTTCCTGAAAACGGGATACACAGATGAAAGCAGGTCTAGACTGGAGTGATATCAAAAAGCTGACAAAACATATTGACTGCTGCTTATGAGTGTCAGTCAACAATCAACACGCGCGACAGCGAGAATAACGAAGTTTCGTAATTTTTTAATCTAGACGATTTTTTTCATGCAACGTGAAGAAACCTAACGACGTTGTCAAATCAGAAACGCTAACGGTTTGCACTTCCAATTACGACTGCATTTTCACCCTCATGTGAGGAAACATCTGCGCATGATCGCCAATGAAGAAGGTGTTTGGCATGTAGGCAAGCTTCTCGCTATACTGGTGTCTCAGTTCGAAAGGCGACGTCACGCTGTCCGAGATGGTGTAGTCCATGAAAGTCGCTCCGCTTGTACCCGGGTACCCGAGCCACATGGCCTGCGAATAGTAAGAAAACGAATAGTATCCGATATAAATTCACAAGCTGAACAAACCAAAAGCTTTGTCGGACATACCTGAATGGGTGCTGGCCTTAGCGAAAAAATTTCGTTCCTAGCTCCTTTTGTGTATCCATTCATGTTCAGTAAAATGTGGATACCATCCTGATGAATGCGATCGGCAGCCTGCAAAAATTTAGTCCGTTGAATGCCACTGCTTCGTTTGCTCAACCCACACTAACTGAAATAAAGCTACAACACGTGACAGAAACACGAATAGCAGCACCTTGCCGTTGCACTGGATCAGTGACAAATCCACAAAATGAGCAACTTCTCCCGAAACTTTCTTTCTGAAGTTCGTTCCATCATCAGGACTTAACGCGTAGCAGAACACCTGAGCGTATTGAAACAGTAAGAATGCAGATGCAGTAATATCCACACCTTCCTACATAGACAACAGCATTTATATGCAGCGTTCTTAACTCACCTCCACCCTATCTAAATTGTGCACGCCTGGAATGCTCTGCATCAGATGGGAAGTGGGATGGTTGCCGAAGTCAGAGCTCACGTATCCAATTCTCAGCTTGCCTCCGCTCAAGTTTAAAGTTTTCGGATATTCGTACGGAGCTTTGTGCAGGATGTTTATCTGCGGCAAACAGTAATCGTCAGTTTATTCTTTCCTAGAAACAAATACGATAGGCAACTTGGGGTTTTATCGTACAGATTAACTTCATATCAAACGCACTAACGATTTCTCTCATTTAACGAAAATCCGACCTGATAGGTAAGCTGCGGTATCTACGGAATGGCAATTAAATTACGGCAGATAGCAACGTTTATTTGTTCAATCGTAAATCGAACACAGCTCGCGGCTACCAGCCATTGGCCAAGCGGAAATGTTTACAACACATCACCACAGACAATCGCGCGCACAAATGTGAAAGCATTTGAAACCGTTTATGGCAACAATCTACATCGAACCTGGGTTTTTCTTTTCGCTGAGACATTTCGGTCATTTGTCCAAAACAGCTTAAAAGCGTCGGTCAGTTTTTTCGGTTATTGCATACAAATTCGTACAATGACCGAAAAAGGCCCAGTACCGAATTCTTTCATCGCTTGTGACTAACAAGTATGAAAACAGTTCCAATGCGCGCCAGAAGCTATGGATTTGTTGTAGCTAACCTTGTCCAGGCACAGAGCTCCATGGCGTGCCGCAATGGCTTTTCTAAACTCATGGCTGAGAGGGTAAAGCATCGAATGGTGAGGGTGCACCGATGGAAGACGGTTCCTTGAAAGTTGTTCGGCCACAATACTCACAAGCTTCTGCATTCTTTCATCATAACCACTCCAGTCGCATATGATCTAAGCGATAAAATATTGAGAAATACACGTTAGTCAACTGGTGCGTGCGCGAAACAATCTCTTCGGGATTTTTTTACTGCCTTACCTGCAAACAGTGGGCCAAGTTGCAGTAAGCATCCGGGAAATCAGGCTTCAACTTCAGAGCCGTTCGGTACGACTGAATAGCTGCAGGAATATTGCCACTGTCTTTGTGCACGGACGCCAAGTTACTATGTGCATCGGCAAAAGCAGGATTGATTTGGATAGCTCTGGTGTAACACTGTGATTTAAAAAGACGCACGGTACACATCCCGTCAAAGTGACGAAGATAGACGACTTACATCGTGAGCAATAATAATCCATTTGGTTTTCCAAACAGATCGACGATGCCCTTGGCATATTATAGCAATCCAACACGATTTCTCACGCTTATAAAAATACTAAATTGTTAAGTTTTTAGATTTTTATTGCAAAAGGCATGGCTCACGACGCCAAAGCCAGTGCTCATTATCACTCTTTTTAGGAAGCGTATGATTTACACCAGTGATTCCCAACAGAAGAGGAATTTTTACTAAAGCTACCTATTCATAAAATGTTTTACTTCATTTTCAAGTTGACATTAGTTCTATCACTTTATATTTGTAAGTTGTTACGTTTGTTAATAAACTGTAGTGCCATTATTTGACAACAAATGGTTTTGTCTCACTTTTAATAACCAATTTTTTGCCGTCAAGAAAGATCATTGTTCCGATTGTAGTTAATACTTGCCTACGAACTCGAACAGGGGAGGAATGAAAAATTCCAAAATGAGGAATGCTTCAAAAAAGGTTGGGAACCACTACACTAATTTACACGGAGTGCAACAAAATTACACACCGACAACTTGCAACAGAACAAGAAAACAAAAAGCACTTCACTGTTGGAACTACCTGTATCGCACCCTGCACGTCTTGCATTTCTTTTAAAGTGTTGCCCATGTTGGAATAAGCATCGGCAAACGTGGGGCTGATGCGGATCGCTTCTTTGTAATGGAGCAAAGCCTCTTGCAATTTCCCCTGTTGTTGCAACACGCTTGCCAAATTTGAATGAGCGGCGGCGAATTCAGGAAAAACCTGCATGAAATATTTATCAGCACTGCTAGACACCGTCCACACAAAACCGGGGTGGATAACGAATTGCAGTGAGATCATCGTACCGTTAAAGCTTTGCTATATAAGCCAATGGCTTCTTCAATGAAGCCTTGTTCACGCTTGATGTTGGCCAAATTGTTTAGTGAATCTGCATGAGAAGGGCACAAGCGCAGTGCTTTATTGTAGCAATCTTCTGCATCTTGCACTTTGCCTGCAACAAATTAGCAAAAGCTAACACAGGTAACTCTCAACATTTAACGGAGGTTCAGTACGGAAAGTACTGTTTGCTCTTTCGCTTTAATAAAATATTGTTCGAACTTGCATACAAACGACTTTTGTAACAGTTGCACCTTCACCCGAGAAAGTTCAGAACACGCCCATGCAAATGCTTTCCTGCTGCAGAGCGAAGTAGTCCTAACTTTTCTGTCTAGTGCATATATAAACCGAAAAGGAACGATGCCACTTTAATGACAGCAAATTAAGGAAACGAGTAAAATTGTAATCTAAGGTACCTTTCTCTTTAAGAGCGTTGGCAAGGTTGCAGTAAGCGTCAGGGAAATGCGGCTGAAGTTCGATGGCTCTTTTGTAAGTGTCAATAGCCAGGTCGATCAGTCCTTGCTCATAATAGACACACGCAAGATTTCCATGAACGACTGCATGGTTGGGAGACAAGTTCAACGCACGCAGGTAAGCAGCTACCGCTCTGCAATGGATCAGCGAACCATAGATAAAACTGCGCATAGCTGAACCAAATCAACGGCGATCTCGCTTTCGTAAGGACTGGAAATGTCAGCACTAACAAAATGGTGACTTCACCTGTCGAAAATTCTTGCTTCTTTCAGAACATTTCCAAGGTTGATGTATGCATCGAGGAAATTTGGATCTAGTTTAACAGCCTGTATTAAAAAAGATTGTATGAAGGCATGAATGGACTAAAGTTAAACAACAGTTCGAACATATCGGCTGTGCGGTGCTAGTTTTGAGGTATACTTCACTACTTAGCAGAATGTCGAACGACTGGATGCACTGTTATTAGTAGGGAAACCAACAGTCAAAATTTTTCTGCCTTTTCTAAAATGTATGAAACGTCCACAAACCAAATTTACCACGACGGAATCCCAACTTACTAGGTCAGTCAAAATTTATTGTTGGTCAAACTTTTCTTGCAATACAGTTTTTTTTCTTTGTCCATATTTTATATAACTACAACAGATAGTGATATGCTTCTGCAAGTTTAGTTGCCATTTTGTAACAATCATGGGTTGGTTGCAATTTCTGACATAACAGTGCTGTTTTGCCCACTACTTCACGATTGAATGTAATGTAGGATAGGCATGGTAAGGCAAGAAACGTGTTTTTACTATACTTGGTTTGGTAAATGCTCAATCTATTCTACATGTAGCGCTGCTTTAACTTTATGTCCTCATGTTTGACTCTAGACTCTACTGCAGTTATTAATGTACTTAACAATATATCATCCCCAAAGTTAACAAACAAATTTTTTGAAATTTTGAAGCATAGAGTTATTTAATATGCTTCTAGGCTAACCTCAAAATCTCAAAAATAATTCAATTTTGCAATTCCAAACGCAGAAAATTTATAGGTCAAAACAAAGTTGAAATTTTAGGTTTTTAGGTCAAAAAATTGTTTGCCCCAGTTATTAGATCATACTGCTATATAGCGCTATCAACATAACCTACCTTTCCTCCCAGACAACGTGATTTTACGGCTAACGGTTTTAACTAAATCCAATTTTGCTTTCAGTCAGGATTTCTTACATGACTGCAACTGCATTACACCAAGTTAATACTTTGCCTAGCCTTTTCACAAAAGCAAACATTACTTAAAAACTTTGCAAATTAAGCCCTTACTTTTTCGAAATGATGAATGGCAAGCCAAATTTCACCCTGGCTGTTGAAAACACAACCAAGATTGCTCCAAGCCACAGCGAAGTTGGGTTGTGTCTCAATAGCTTTTAGGTAGCAAGCCTTCATCCACATATTTATAAAATTCCATGAAGTATCCATCCAAATGCAGGCAAAAAGTTAAAAAAAGCAATGTCACATAACGAAAAGGTATTGTTTAAATTGAATGCAGTGCACAGAAATTTTAAGACTATAACGTGATTGACTGCACCATGACGGCCTCCACCTTGGACTTTCCCGCAATACTCTTTTAACCAACACACGTTGCAGTACGTGCTGTATAATATGTTAATTTCTCAGTCTCCTGATCAGTATAGCAGCCATGGTGCAGTCAGCGAAAAGCGCGAAAAGCAGAGCAGCTGCATTAACATGAGTCTTGAAAGCGTTAGTTTAATGTTGATGTATTTTTATGCATTACAATGCATTTGGCGAGTTGAAAAGCATACTGGAATTTATACCGTTGAATTTCACTAATCTTTTTTTAAAGATCAATGTTCGATTGTCAATGCAGATGTTCAATTAAAAATTGCGCAGCTGTTTGGCAATTCCAACGCCCTTTTCACGGTTTCTTGCAATGAAAATCAAAATGCAGAACTATTCCATCGCTTTTGGGGTACTTTGTTCCTTTAGGGCGTAAAATGCCTATCAGATGCGGAATTAAAAGACGCAAGGGGCGCGTTTCTAGTGCACTGCAATATTTCGCCAAGCGCAGGTTTGCATGCATGGGCAGGGACTTCGCACAACTCACTTAATCAACTGTTATTCTGAAACAAAGACCAATGTAATACAAATATTCTAACATGTTATAATAACTCAGCCACTGTTCCCCATATGATTGACAAAAGTCAAACCTTTTACATTATTTTTAACTGTTTTACTGAGTTGTTATTTACCAAAAGTAAATGGAACAGCGCGTCTCAATATACTTCTTTAGTCTCCCCCCCATTCAGGAATACTATACCGCTGCCTGTTATGGACGATGAGAATCGGACTGCGAGGGCAAGTGCGGCAGGACAAATTCCATGCATATCGATCCAAGAGCATCTTCTTCATCGGTGTCTGCAGCAGTTCGCTCACACCTTTTGCACGCTCAATTAAAACATATCGCAAAAGGAAAGAAAAGTGAACAAGTATGGTTAGTTCTTGCATTAAAATGTGTTCCTAAAGCTACCAACAACTTATATTACACAATGCTTACAATGGCATTCAGCGAACTTGTCAGAAAACATACCACCATAATCAAGTACGTTTTGAATAAACAAGTTTGCTGTAATGCTGCGAAACAGAAGCAGAACATGGACTGCATTTCATCAAAGTTGGTGTCTACACCTCAATATCCACTACGCCACACACAGATTCTTGTTGACCTTCTCCCTCTCCATACACGTTTAAACAAAGACGGTCAAACAAAAACCAACATAAAAAGGCCACTGTGGAATGTTGTTCCACCTGTTTGAGTTCCGTCAGGTCAGAGGATGTTCCAGTATGCTTTATACTAAACGCAATTTTGCGACAGCATGCCCTCACTTTTTCTATTAACTGTTTTAAGCAATTTCCAAGGGTATACTTGGCTGCAACACAGTCATGCTGTATGCCAGGTATATGCAACACAACTGGGTGCCAAACCCTTTAGATCACAACAAAACTTGGCCAGTTATGCAGAAAGCCGCAGGGCAATGCTGGAAGCGTAAATGCGTTCGCAATGCGCAGCAAAAATGCATACAGCTGAGAAAACTTCCATGGACCTTTTAACCACCAAACCTTAATTAGGCAAAAAACTCGTACTTGAACCCACGGCTTTTAAACAGCATCAAAAAATTGCGATGCAAAGCAACCTTGCACTAGAGCATCACGCCTGGTGCAAGATTGTGCAGCAAAGCCATGGCAGTATGGTTTTCACACTAATCTTGTTTTTTTTGAGCAACTGCAATTTCAGCTTGTTATTACTTTCTGAAGTTGCTGCACTCAGGTTGCAACTCATCTTGAATATGGCTAGAGTGAAAAAACAGCATTCAAGAAAACCCTTACTGCACATAAATATGCAGTTGTGGGTAACTTTGCCACAAACATTGGCAGCTCATGTAACAGTACCACTGTAACAGTATTGACTTTCTGAAAATGCAATCCATGCTCCAACAGTGTGGCAACTGCCTGGTACATAGATGGAGACTTTGATATTGATTTAACTATTTTCACAAGCACTTGCCAAGCTGTTGGATAGCCTCCACACTTACACTGTAGATGTAATTTGAAATTTACAGTATTTGATAAAAAACATTAACCAACTTGACATGGACGGGTATATTTGACATTCAACATGCAATACCTTTGCCTCTTCTAGTCGACCCAAAGCTTTCAGAAGGTTACCGAGGTCACTTCTAACACAGTACAGATCCTGAAATGCATACAACAGAAGCACGTAACACAACCAAACACCAGTTTCTTTCAGATTTCACAATTGCACTTACAGGGTTGATTTGCAAAGCTGAGAAGTACGCATGAACAGCACCTTCCAAATCACCCGCAGTAACAAGTGCTGCAGCAAGATTGATATAACCATCAATGAAATCTGGCTTCAGTCGCACAGCATGCCTGATGTAAAACACAAAATAGTAAATAATAGCAGCAGGCTGGCCTGTTTTCACTACCCCATGTTCACAACTGGCAGGTGAAAGCCGTAATACAATGCTCCAGCCTAAACTTACATCTAGACCACCTAATCTTCCAACTACATGCAACGCACCATACTTTAAAGTTTAAAATGTCCATACTTTGTTAAAACAGATCACCTGTAATGTTCCAATGCTTCTTGCAATTGGGATCTTTCTTTATAAACGTTGCCAAGATTAGAATATGCCTCAGCCAGCATTGGATTTGTTTTAATTGCATGTTTGGAGAAGTAGGCAGATCTGCAAAAAAATTAAGGTTTTAGGAAACCTATGCTGAAACATTTTTACATGATAATTCCAGTAACCAGCTAAGAGATTAGTTTCACACTAGCAAGAAAGTTTTACTGCAGAGTTTGTACAATACTCCTGATAGAGCAGTGGTTCTCAAAGTGGTCGATAAATAGTCGAGGGGTTGAATGGGGGTCAATGAACAACTGCTGGGTCTACTGGAACAATGAAGCCTCCAATTCAAAATTATTTTTAATCGGGCAAGGAATGCTAACGGCATTTTTCAACAAATCAAACAAAATTAAGAGGGCTGATCAAATTTCAGCCACTGTAATTTGAAAAGTACATTTAATTCGAATAGTTTTTATTAAATCATCCATTGTGATGACACTATGAACACTGTTCTGTTTGTTATGCCACAAACATTATTGTAGTGCATGAGTCACATTACGGCAGTTCTTAGACTGGGCAGTACAGCAGTACGCTATGCAGTAAGACAGAGAACAATTATTGCAAACGCCAGTGATAGCCACAGAAAATACTTTTGCAAACCTAGCGACAGTGAGTCAATATGCCTCATAGGGAAAGAGTTCAGTGTATACATTTCCTAACACAGAGTGTTTCGGGCAAGGGCGTACGCAATGGGGGGTTGTGGTTTGAGCTTGATATTTTACAAAACTTTTATTACCTGTGCAAAAGAAATTTAATTGTTTTCGCATACTTTATGCTTGTTAATTTGTCGACGTAATGCAAATACAGCATTCCCCGTTTACCATGGTTAATAAGCCCACCCGCCCAAAATTGTCTGGTCCAGAATTACTCCATTTATTCCTTCAATAAAAAAATCTGCTTTATAAGCTCAAAACCCTGCTTAATAAGACCAATTTTTGGAACACCTTTGCTTAAATTTGGGTTAAAAAACGTTGTAGCTCACACTTCTTTGCCTTGTTATGGACGGTTTCACACTTTGGAACACTGCTGACTTATTTCCTAATTCAACTATTTCGCCACAGATTGTTTGTTTGTGCTGTAATCGATAGGCAAGTCAACTGGTGCTCTGTAGAATTTATTTGCAAAATGACAAATAGATGTGGAGACGAAATGAATATTATTTTTTCGTAATTATCACTGATAAAGAAAATTGCTCGTTACCTGTAACTGTTTTACATCATAGATTTAGCAACTTTTAGCAATAGTACAGTCGGGCATACTCATTTATGCGCATGAGAGTAGCGAAAATTTGTCCATTGGTTAATAAGCCCACCCGTTATAAGTCCAAAATCGTCTGGTCCCGAGGTGGGCGTAACTCTTTGGCATCCGGCTGCTTTCAGGGATTATCAAACAAAAAAACGCCTAAACGCATGTGGCTTTGCGCGGGAATATCTCTGCTCCTGTTTGGGTTACGGACCTAGTTGAAGCGTCAAAAGACGCAGCAAGTCTTCTAGACTGCACTCAAAAAAAATTTTTTTTTGCTTGGGGGGTGCGGTTTTTTGTGAGTGACGTCATAAGTGGAGGACTTTTAGGTTACCTTGGCCCACTGGCCCTGGGCGCCAACTGTTAGGTGGTAGTATTTCGCTGAAGTTTTTACTGGAAACTAGGCTACAATCCAAGTCTTTTGATACTTTGGATGACCTGCTGGGGTTTCGGGTTCAAAAGTTGTGATGTAAGTTAGTAAAAATATTT
>Ga0210059_1011547_pt1 | contig 13487 bp, 9 predicted proteins | sample Ectturendosymbi2_FD_188042 | JGI IMG/M metagenome (GOLD analysis project Ga0210059, IMG submission 188042) | Ecteinascidia turbinata endosymbiont from Florida, USA - Sample 2 (SPAdes) (version 2) | ecosystem: Host-associated > Tunicates > Ascidians > Unclassified | place: Key West, Florida...
GAATGGGTTGAGACGCAGATAGCGACAACAATTGGCTTCAATCACTTCCGGAGACTGAGGGTTCGACCCTTGTGCAAGTGGAACCGCACCGGGGATCGTTCCGCTTCAAGCTTAACCTCGTGTATCAACATTTTCGTTTTGATCACAAGTTCTTCTCTAGTGCACTCACTGTTCCGTCAATGCCTAAAGCTTTCACAGATTCGTAACATCGCGAGTCGACCACGATAGGTACATGCTTGTAGGAAGTTACATCTGTGAGTAAAGACCGAAGAAAAGGAGTATACCCTTTTCACAACTGTTAAAAACTTATCAGAGAGTTCGGAAGAACCCACTGCATGAATGCCCGCAAGATTGAGCGAGTGAATCCCACAAGGAACAAACACGGTATTGAATTTATCTCCTTTGTTCTGCGTTGTACTCCAGAATGGATTTCTGATATTGTGGATGCAATAGGTGTACGGGAGTGCCTATCTTTGGGTATGCAAAACATTTTTGCCCAAATGCGATCTTGTTTTTCCTAAGTAATGTATAAAAACGTCCTAATTTTAAGACTAAAGCGTACCATTGTAAGAAAATGAAGGTGTCTGCATGTCTAATTACCGTGCAATCGTCAAATATCAGTAACAAATCAATTTGTGCGTTGAGTCGTGCTCCTGCAATTTTTCATGTACAAATTAAATTCAAGGCGGCAATGTATTGCCTTCCAGGTTTATTGATGTGGGTATCTCCGTCTCGTTGATGAATTACAATCTGACATATTTCTCAACCCTGAGTTTGAAATTATCATTGTTTATACACCTCATATATTACAAAATCATATAAATAAGGTAAATAAATGCAATCCTGAAAAGAGTGTTTCTACTCAAGGATTTACAACTTCTAAAGTCACGTTGTGAAAATCAAAACAACATTCCAGTTTAAACAATTGAATGTGTACTAAACACAGTATGCCAAGAAGAAATAGCAATATGGAACTGATTCAGACATCAATACTGCAGCCTATATGATCAACTACCGCGGAATGTGTACAAAAGCAAATTTCCAATGAAAGTTACTTATAACCTCAACAATAAATATTTTACAAAAATAGCAGTGCTTCGCTGGACTGCATTAATGAATTATGCTGTGTAATAGATAGTACAGTTGCCATTGTTCATAAAAGCTTCACTTTACAGCATCAAATTGAAACATTAAAATTGGGCAGGGTGCAACTTGTGAAATTCATTACATGAAACAAATGGAAAATACGAAAACCAAAACAGTATGAAATCACAGCTACAATAATACCGCACAAAATATTGAGGCTGCAGTTACTTGGTTAATTGTATTTATATGAACACTTCACAGTGAACAGATTCACACTTGTAAATCTCACAACATCAAGAAAATTTGAAATACGAAAACTGTACAGTATCATATCACAACTACACCACATTTGCAGCTGCAAATTGATTAAATAGGCCTACTACATCCAACAATGATAACTTCACGGTATTGAGTCAAACCTGCATTATCATTAAAAAAACAATTCACAGCCACTTTAATGAAGTAGGCCTACAAAAGCATAACAGCAACAAATGGAACCTCAAAAACTTCACAGCATGAAAAAACCTGAAACATGAAAACTTCACAGTATCAACTTATATCTTTTACAGTTTCATTTTTGTTGTTATAGGTAAAAACCACTCAACAACATCACCAATTTGATGTTCACAAAAGTTAGGGTTAGTTAGAATGGTGAGCTACCACTACATGTTCCTAATTTTAAAATATTTCGAAGTCTACCCAAATTTGAATAAGGTTGTTTCAATTAGCCCAAATTTGATTTGGGCTGTTGCAATTTACCCATATGTCTACAACATGCAAATCTGAATGAATCTTTTCTACATTACCCAGATCTTTCCAATAGTACCCAAGTTTGAATGAAACTGTTTCAATTACCCCAAATTTGATTGAGTTTGATGAAATTTACCCAAATGCTTCTAATTTCATATAGATTTGATTAAAGCTTTTATAGTTCACTTAGATGTTTACAAATGTAATTCAATGAAGCTTTCTATATAGACCAACTTTGAATATGACTGTTTAAAGTTACCCACAATTCAATGAAGCTGTTACAAATTGCAAATGTGACTTGGCTGACGGACTTTACCCAATTATTTCCAATTTATGCAGCCTAAATGTTTTTAATTCCACCGTAATTTGTATAAAATTTTTCTCATTTGCCCAGATTTAATTGAAGCTTTTGAACCATACCCAAATGCTCCTAATTTACCCAAATGTTTCTGATTTTACCCAAAACCTGAATGAAGTTTTTAATTAGCCCAAATTTGATGAAGGCTGTTGGATTCCCAAATGATTCTAGTTGACTTAAAAGGAAGTGACTATCTTGCCATCATATAGTGTCTATTTTGCCATTAGAGGCAAACAAATGGCAAAATATTCTCAACAAAGCTTTTGCCATTTTGCACTGTAAAAAATGGGTTATTTTTGTAAGAATTGGAGTAATTCACTTTGAAAGATACGCCAAAATCAAGGGCAACGTTTACCTTTGCCCAAATCAGGTGAGGTATTGCATGTAACTTACCAAACCAAAAATGTTTTTACCCCAATTAGGGTAACTTCAGAATATTTGGGGTAATTCTTGTTGTTGCCCAAAGATATGTTGTGTGATACCTCTTTGTTACCCATGAACATGAACTGTGGCAACATAGACACTGCCTCAGTTAAATGTAAATGTAGCTGTATAATTTGCCCAAATGTTCAAAATTTTTGCCCGAATAATGGCCAATTTTCCAGCGTTGGGGATGCGACCGCATCCCCATGCCGTCCGCTTATGGTGAATGCACTGTCATAAGCTTGACCTCTGTACATCTTCACGTCCAAGTCATTTTATATCATGGTTTATTAGTTCTGGCCAACTAGCTGCATCATTCGATAAAATAGTTATATCATCGTTTCCAGCTTCAGCTTCATATGCTTTACTTATAATATATTGCTCTCAATATCTGCTTCTTCATTGTTTCTGATTTGGCCAGGGTTTGTTTCTTCTTCAACCTCCGGTATTGATTCACTGGTGTTAGAAGTGCTAACCTCGTGCATCTTGTTTGGTGAAATGGTGTCCGAACTGCGAAGAGATGTTTGCGAACTTCAATATAGCCCCTTCGTTCTTTTTCAATTCGTCTTTCCTAGCATTTCTCTTTTTTCTGAAGAACATCCACTTTCTTTCGCACACTTCATTTGCAGGTTGAAATGCTTCACAAATAGTTTAAATTTAACCTCACTGAAAGTTGTTTCAACTGCAAACCAAAAGCTGGATCTATTTCGTGCACTTTTCTCGCAAATACCGAACAACTTCACATAACAGAGCATCAAGTGGTGTGGGTATATCATAGAGTTCCTTTACGACGTATGCGACTGAGACATAATCATATGTAACAATGATAGCTACACGTGACCATTCAATTATTATTTCGGGTCAAGAACGTGAACTAAGCGTGTGCAAAAATGGATAAAGTGCAGTAGTTGCGGGATTTAGGTGGATGCCTTCAACAGAATAACGAAGAAAAACAATTTGAATTCAGGAAACAAATATAAAACACGAAAAACTTTCAACTTACAATATTCTTGTAAGTACTTTCTACATTGTACTCTTTCAGGCCATTTTTTTGCTGCCTCCTCTGATTCTGCCGCCACTGGATAAATCCAGAATGTCCAAATGGCTGCTACGCCATTGGTTCCAACCACGAATTCCACCTTGACACAGAGACAAGTACGCTGTTGACAGCCAACTGGTTTCGTCAAAATATTCTTACTACAAAACACATAAAAATAAGACATCTGCCTACAGATTGGTGACTACTGACTAATCCGTTTTTGTGGTAGCTTATGGACATTTTGTGATTGTGGTGTAACCATAACAGAGTTATGCAACTACTATTACGAGTCTCATGCCCACCTGCAGCGTGGACAGGGTGAGAATTATTCAAATGTAGTATGCAGTTAACAGCAGCGGCACCAGTGGCACCAAAAGTAGCAAAGCAGCGCCGCAAATAGGTGTGCATCGGCGTTTAGGGCGTGTACCTTCTACCTGATAGTAAGATGTATCGTAACAGCAGGCGTAAAACTTATTTTGCATAATATTCCCAACAAAGTCGTTCATTTTAATATTCACACTGAAGTTTCCTCTGAGTGACACTCAAAAGCTGACTTTTCAACCCTGCGTTGATTTATGACTGTCTTGCCATAAGCAAAACACGCACAAACTCTACACCTAAACAGGTTCAGACAAATAGACAATGAGCAATATAATTCTCACACAGATCCTTGCACAGTCTACGTTAAAATTTATATCATCATCACCTCAGTGTAACTTAATCATTCGATTGTCATGTCGACTGTCAAATCCATCAACAAAATCATCTAAATCTATTTTTCAGCTCGTACCTTTCAACTAAAAGTAGATCAATGTTACCCAATCTTTCACTGGTCATGGATTTTCTGGGAATTGTTTTCACTAATTTCATTTTTGGAAAACTTCTCTCGCATGAAGCGCTCGTGGCGGGAAGAGTTACAGCTACCAGCAACAATCAAACGCAGCATTTTAAGTAGGCTAGCTATAAATGAAAAAACATGTTCGAGCGATATAGGTAGCTTTGACTCCTTCCGAAGCAAATTCTGTGCCAAAGTTTTTCATGTTTTAAATAATTTTCACTAAATGAATATGATTTGCGAATTCTTTCGAGTGTTTTTCACATAGAAATGTTTGACCGCCTGGGCAAAGAGCTGAAATACGCGAAAGAATTGCTTCTGAATCATCACAGAAAACTCGTAGAAAATTCTATGAGGTTGCAGCACATGTGTGAGTAGATTTAAAACTGTAGTCACAAACCACTTACGTAAGGTGTTTCGAAGTCATATACTGTAAATAATTAGGCAGCAGAACGCAATACTGCAGCCAGGATAAATTCGTATAAATTAACTGAAACCAATTCTAAATGTTTTCACAAACCTTTTGCTACTGGGACAAACAACAATCTGCTGACAGTGATATATTCCAGTTCCATCTCACGCTGAAATGCACGAAAGATCAATCTTCCCATTTCTGCGCCTGTTTCTTAGTTTCGAAATGAATTTTTCAACACCACGATCGTGGTCTAGTGTTGCCACTGAGGGTCAGTCTCGTTAACATCAGATTGCTGCTTTCTTCAACATCAGATAACATCAGATTTTTACTATAACGTTTCATACAATGTAAATGCTTCTACTCCCAGTACATAACAAAGCGCGATAAACGTCGTTGAATCCGAACTACAACGAAGGGTCGTCATTAAATGGAAAAGTCAGTCGTTCGTAACGAAAAATATTAATCCCTACGCTCTGGTGCTTCAGTATGGAATGATAACGAAACATATATGAGGGCGAGATGTTGATGAAAAAGACTTAATAACTACGAGTCGAACCTATTTTTATCTCAAAAAGACAGGAAATATGGAAAACAAAACAAGAGCCTAGTCAACATCAGATTTGTTACCAAAACATCAAACATCAGAAATTTCTCTGAAAACAGCAAATCTGATGTGAAAACGTCAGAGGTGGCAACACTGTCGCGAGCAACTACATGTTTGTGTCGTCATAAACACTCTAGTTACCCGACCATCAAGCACTACAACACATCTTATCATGCATTTGGTAAATGTTGAATGTAGGCTAGAGAGTTTCTAAATTATCGTTTAAAATGTTGCTGGCCGAAAATTTTTTACTGTATATGTCAACCAAACGAATTTGAACGGGAAATTAAGAAAAAAACTGGGGGACCAAACAGGGGCAAAGCGAAAATCTGGGGGGGCGTTGGTCCACCCAGGCCATCCCCTTAGAATCGCCACTGGGCAGAAAATATTTTTTCTATCACTTAATCAAGTGTCATATTTGTGTTTGTGATCTAGTTTAGAAAAGTACTTTGCGAAAATGGTTGGTAGTTTTCCCTTGTGATACTGAAACATAAATGTACCAATTTCTAGTTCATATATTTTTGTTATTGGCAATTTTTTGGAAGGTGGGTTAGAGCAGCAGTTTGATATTGATTTAGATTCAATGATCTTTATTATCTTTTGATGCATTTGCTTTAATGCAGCTATGTCTAACTCGCGGCCCAATCGAAGGTTTCGTGCGGCCAAGTTTAGGTTTTCGCTGTAGTAAAAGTGTCCCAGACAATGATAACCTGTCTTTATTATAATAATGTTGAAATGACGGTTTTGATGCAGTTGGTCCTCAGTGCCACTTTATCGCGTCTGTTGCCATTGCAGTTTGGATTTGAACGTTTTCATTACCAAAGAGAAGCCATTCAATGTGCGGCCCGCATTACTATGTCGTTCAATGTGCGACCCTGGTTAAGATTATAGTGACGCAGTGTTTGGCTCAGTAAGCCATTTGGTTTGGACATAGCTGCTTTTTGTGACTTGAATGCTGTTTTCCCAGCACGGCCCCAACTAATAATTCCATAAGTTGGATGTGAGTATACCAATGAGTAGTACATACTGGAAAGCATTGCTGCGGGTGGTAAACCTTTTTATCTTTCGAATGATTCCCAGTGATTGTGCTAACTTTTTGCAAATACATTGAATATGTATTACCCAAGTTAGTTTCTTGTCAAGTATTACGCCAAGGTATTTGTACGTGTCTACCTGCTCTAGGTCTTGCAGTGAAGATAGGCTTATGTTGATCTGAGGATCCTTTATGTCTTTCTTGTTGTTGGATTGAACGATCATGTTGCTTTTAGTGTGATTCAGGCATAGTTTGTTCTTGAATAGCCAGGTTACTATTGCACCGAGTTGTTCATTCACATTATGTAATAAAGTTTATAGGTTTGGCCGAGACATTAGCAAAATAGTATCATCTGCAAAAAGCCTTGTGATAAAATTGGATGCTTGCGTAAGACATTAATCTAAACTACTGTATAAACAATAGAGGGCCCCGCGTTGATCCTTGAGGTATCCCAGTTTTGACTTGATATGGGTTAGATACAACGTTGTCCACAACTGTGTGTTGGTTCCTATTTGTAAGATAGGGCGTTAAAGGTAATATCCTTCAAACACAAAAATTGGAGAGGAGAGTTTGCACAAAAATGGGTTTAGGTACTTCGTTGCGTATAAATTCACTGGGAGACGAAAGACGTAAAATTGCGTCATTCGCTGTTCACGAGCAGAGTGTATATTAACTGCCCTAAAGCTATGTTGCATTAGATCAGCTTCATCGGCGGTGAGTCTGCTTTTCTAGCTGTCACTTTGGGTGTGATTTTCAAACATGCTGTTTTGAGCGAAGTGCCAATCATTGTTTTAGCTTCACGAATGCTTAGGCGATGGATGTCAAGCGCGTTGGATAGGCTAACGACCCCTGATAGTTTGATTGCATCTGTTGCAAGAGAACATTTAGATTTTGTGTAAATTTAATGACAAGCACAAAAAGCCCCTTAAATTAACTCGCAAACAATTTTGTTTCAAATGGTAAAGTTTTGTTTCAAATGGTAATGCATTCGTAAAAATTAAGGTGATGCCTGATTGGTGCATAATTTATACATTATCTAATCATTTTTCGTAGGTAGCGGATCACATCGGGAGCGAACATCGCGAAGTAGTGTTCACCATTCAAGAAGCAATCAATGCCGTGCAAGATGCTATCTACTCCACGGAATCTTATGACGTCATAACCATTCGCGGAGCCACTCGTAAGGGAAAAACTTCACGATCAGCTCCCACGTGACGAAAATAATGTGGACCTTGCGTTTTTGTCAAACAGTAAACCCTTGCATTTGCGCTGCAAACGAAGAACAGGGACGCAGAATTTTGGTGGTCTAAATATGTGCACATCAAACTGTTTCAGCTTCCGACCAACTTTGACTGAAAACATTTTGTGCTGCCCACTATGAGATATTGCGGTAACACAACAACGATGAAATCGAAATGAGAAAAAGAAACAAAGTTTAAACAACACATGCAATTTTCTGCTTATGGAAAACTTGAGCTTGCTCATTCGATTTCGTAAGAGTTCCCGATCTAATCAATAGAAAATCTGATAATTTTCAAGAAACGTTTTAGCTATAGCCTATACCGAAATATTATAACATTTTGAAATGTTTCGCGGCACTCCTGAAGGAACTACGCGGACCACAGTGGGCCGCAGCCCAATGGATGAGAAGCGTTAGTTTAAATCTTATGACGCGGTAGTAGCTAATTTTTAGCTCAGCCCCAAAATACATGAAAACCCCTAATAATGAAATTTTACCACCAGCTTGCCGCAAAGCCGCATATTGCGCGAGCAGCAGATACTACGTGAATGGCAGTCACTTCATGGTGCCTTACAAAAAAGGCAGGATAAGAACCCTTCACCATTGGGGATACACACGTCTCCGTTTTTCGGATTTTCATCGTCGATTGGTTTTGTGCTCGTTCTGGAAAACCAGTCACGCCGTAGGCAACCCACAAAACGTTGGGAGAGGACGTAACCCGCGAAAACGTCCGTTTCTCAAACACAGCGATAATATTTTTCTTAAGTCTTAACTTTATCAGTGAAAAAATCAGAATTTTTGGTCGGACATCAGAAATTTTACAGACGTCAGAATTCTACCTTTGTTCTTTATAATTCGAGATACACTGAAATTAGCCTGACCGCTATTTGATAGTTTAACAGTCTAATTTGGGATGACATCCCGGTTTGCAACAGCAAAATCAGTCACTTTGCTTTACCACGTAATTTTTTATGCAAAACATCTAAGCAAAAACTGTACGTGCAGTTTAACTCAACTTGTATCTGTATGTTATAGAAAGGTAGAAATCTGAAAGTATGCCACGTGTCACAAATGTAAAGTTCTAACAGTTCAAAGCAAGTTCCTTTGGGAAGTTAACTGCAGGCTTTTCACTGAGGTCAGGAGAAAGGCACCAGGATTTCAAACCTCAGTTGCGAGATCCTCATCTACGTACATTTCGTTGACATTCATGTTTAAACATTCGAAAAATCAGTCAAACGCTCCACTTTTTCCGGAGTGTTGCGTGTGTGCCACATGGTTTTGGTCAAATTTTTGTTGTTGAAGTTTTGCACAAAATTTAGTGTTCCATAGCTTCAAAGCTAGAAACGCAGTTTCACCGTCAGCTTGCCAACAACTGCCTGAAAGTAAGTGTCACCTCGGTTGAGTTGCAGACGGTGATAACGACAGCTTATGACATCCCTAATTGAGCAAACGTGTAAAAACATTCGAGCGGCGTGATTAAAAGTTATTGAACCACCTGCGTGAACTGCACAAAATCATGTCTTTGCAAACAGTTTTAACGTAACTTTTCCGCGAATTTTGTCAGGTTTTGAAATCATCGCGTAGTTGTCTTTGTCCTTCCAAAACCAAATACATTTCATACGAATCATTAAATTCGCCTGCATTTTGAGTACAAGCCAATACGAAAGGTGTAATGTGCAAATGATCATCTATATTCTACAGGAAAGCCAGTGCGATTATGCTTCCAGAATAAAACCGAAGAATCAAGAAGTTCATTGCACTTTGTGACGAAAACAAATGTCCGTTGTAAAACAGAAAACTTCGCAGTTTTTTTCATTACAGCAAATATTTTACACAGGCACCATTTGTGAGGGGGTCGTGAAGGTGATTATTATGACGATTTCATCGTGTTATCTTTGTCTTTGTTATACAAACGTGGAAAAAAAGGAACAGAGATGTTGTTTCTACACAAGCAACGCAGATTTTCTGTTGCATCTGATGTTAATAATTTGATCTGTTTCATTATACGCCCCAGACTTTGATGCCGAGTGTACCCAGCAAGCAGACCGTTTCGGAAAGCTTGATTTCATCCAAATTTTGTTGGATCCTCTCCATGACCTTGTTTCTCAACCAAAACCTTGACCTTAGATCGTGCGTCTTAAAATATCACCATATCAGATCCGTTTCTAACTGCTATTGTTTTTTATTTTCAGCTATGTGCCTCCTCTGCAGGTACATAAGCGAAAATACTGACAACATCGTTGTTATGTCGGGAGAGGGCGCTGATGAACTTGCTCAAGGTTATATATATTTCCACAAGCAGCCTACGGCAGAAGATGGCGATATTGAAAGCAGGCAGGTTTACCTTTTACTTCGGATAATTGTGGTAGTTGCTCGATTGATTGCTAAAGCAGTCCTTGGCGTTCGTCAAAAGTTTTTTTAATCTAGTTACAGAATTTCTGTTTCCACTAACCAAGCACTTTGCTTAATTTATTGCTAAGTCATTTTTTGAGGAAAGTGATTTTAAATATTTTATTAGTATTCATGTTGAGGTGTTTTATCGCGCCATTTAACCCCATATTCAAAGTTTTTGTTCGGATTCCGTGGTCCAAAACATTTTTATTTAGTGTCTCCATCAGAATTTTCATTTGCCAAATCAGTAAGTTTATGTTGGTTCCAAGAAATATTTTGTGATGGTCCACCTCTAAATATACCAGCGGCTTCTGCAACGGCGTTTTCCACTGCTATGCCATGTTTGTGAATTGCATCATTTACTGCAGTGTTAAAAGGATCGGTTGCTTGTTCTAAAAACATGCATTTCCGATTTTTGAAGCGTTCCCTCAAATTCACACCATCTTGGTCTACTTGAGGATTTGCCATTCCAGTCACTCTGTTCCTGCCCAAGGACAAGTCATTTCTCATCCAGTTACTCCCGTCACGTTTCAAGAAATATTCATTAACAAAACGAAGACGAACAGCATCGTTGTCTTGCTGAGGTTCACCTTAATTTGAAATCCTGTTTCCAGCCATAGTTACTCCTCTATGCACATCACCTCCTTCAAGTGAAAGTTTCGTGTTTGCTACAGAAAACACCAATCCCTGATTCGCCGCATCATTTGCTTCGTCTGCCCATTTCACGTTTTTTTATTAAATGTCCATTCATATTCAAATCACCCACACCAACAGTTTTTGAATCAATGTAAGATTTATTTGCACAATCGCCTTCGTCAACTGGAGATAAAACATTTTCAATCGCTTTTTGCTTCGTATCAATCAGGGTGTTTTTTCGAAGAAATTTTTCGTTTACATGTTTTCTTCTAACTGCGTCGGTTGGGCTTTGTGCTGAGCCGAGACTTGAAATGTTTTTTTATTCTGTTGTTAGATTCGGTAAAACCGTTCAGAACGACTTGTCTGCCAATGTCGTCTGGGGAAATGGGCAGTGGTATAGGAGCTGAGAGCGCAGGAGTGAAAGCGCACCCCCAACAGTTTTGATTTGTCAAAAATTTGGGCAAAACCTCAAAAAATTTGGGCAAAGAAGTTTTCACACTTTTTAACAATGTTAATGAAATTATACTTCTTTGTTATTGAGTGTATAAATAACGGTTTATTATGTCATAGAAAATACTTTAAATATATATAAAATCAACAAACTGCTTCTAGTAACTTTATTGCTATAAGAAGCAGTTTGTTGATTGTGTTACTAGAAGCAGTTTGTTGACTTTGTGTCTAGTAACTTTGTTACTAATGGTTTGTGAGAGTTGATGAGTAACTGACTCACTTGAAAGTTTGGGCAAAAAAGGCATTTCCTTTAATTGCTTTATTTGTACCCTGAGGTAATGGAATATGCTGCAGAGCACCTACTTCATATTAATAGAGTCCATGTCAGGCAAGTACAGAAAAGCTTTTGTTTTTAATTTTAACTACAGTGTTTAGATGAACACAGTTTTCCATCCTGTTTGTTCTATATGCTGTAGGTGCAGTGGAACAGACAATGTTGTGAGACTCACGGCGTAGTCATAATATAAATAATAAGATACATGTTACATATATCACATTCACATATACGTCTTCAGAGAAGGAAGCGGCTTTAGGCTTACTTCAGCTAGGTGTGAGGTTCCTTGCTAACCGCAGCAGCTGGTATGTGAATGGAACGCCAAACTTCAGAACTGTGAGGCAGATGTACGAGACTACTAAGTCAGCTGACTTCTGACGATGTTCTTGCACAGCCCAGCGTACTTTTTGCCGTTGGGTTATTAAGAACTGAATTTCAATTATCAAATGTTCTATTTTCAAGTTTATGGCAACTTGGTAGATGAAAGTATAACGTATCAACAGCTACAGAAAGTTTGTATGGAGAAAGTTTGTCGCACAAAAATTTTTCGGGCAAGTTTTGGAAAATTTGGGCAAAATGTGCTTTGCACCCACAAAAAGGTACCTGCTCTTACACCTGTGGATGAGTGAAATGGATGTTACTGATCGTGTCGATCCAGCGTTCACGCCTTTTCTCATCATGTACATCTGTCAGTGCAGACGTCGAGGACTGGATGGTGTCTGGGCTGTCTGCGTCCTGGTATTCGTTCATTGGTGTATAACCGATTACACTTTTCGTCATACACGGGGATATAATTTTTCCGAAATCCTCTAGGAGTCTAGGGATTGTTTGCTTGGCTACAGTTTTCAGAGTCTTTGTGAACTGTTTGTAGGTGAAAATGATGTTGTCATTCATCCATCTTTGGTTTGGGAAGATTAGCAGCAAGGTTGTTGGTTAGGTCTTCATATCTTTCCCAATCTGCTTTATTGAAGTTTCATCTAGGTATGGAGCTGTTCTGGTGAAAAGAATGAGTGGCGCTGTACGAATCAGAAAAGGCCGGTGCTGAGAGTGAGGAAACTGTTCGGGGACTTCTCTTGTACAATAGATGTGATTCCTCGTTTGTGTGTTGGGAAAGTTACATCAGGGATCGTTCCAGAGTTCCATCTTGCAGACTGGAACGAGGTGGCTTGTTTTGGATCATAAAGTGTATGAAGGTTGTTGGTGCATGACCATTCAACCAAAAGGTTGCCATTCATGGCGACAATTGAAATCCCCGGCAATGTTGCACTGTTTAGAAACACTAGGCAGCAGAAATAAATTGAGAGTGGCAGATGGAGGGTGATAAACGTGTAAGACATGAATTCCACTACATTGGTAATTATCTATTGGTTAGGCTTCCGTGCGTTAGAATAGCCAATAAGTGAGAACGAGATGGAGGACCGGACAAAGATGGCGCCACTGTGATGTCCGCTTGGGATATGATCAGCCAGGGTGAATCCGTATAAGTAAGTTGGTCAGGCATGATTTGATGCAGGGTTGCGGAGCCGGAGTCGTAAGGAGTCGGAGGTTTTCGGGTGGAGTCGGAGTCGGATTCCTAACAACACTGGAAGTCGGAGTCGGATTTTTTTGTTCGACTCCGACGTCCAATTGGATCATTTTTTTACATCAGACTCCTAAATTGGGAATTCCTGTTGAAATGGTACAACTTCTTCTGAAACTTTTGTTGAAACAGAGATTTCTTGCTGTGCACCACGATTTCCATTGATTTTGAGAGCCAAATTTCATTCCCTTTATGTTAAGGTGTCAGAGTCGGAAATTTTGAAAAGGTCGGAGTCGGAAATTTTGGAGGGTCGATGTCGGTGTCGGGAGTCGGAAATTTTGGAAAGGTCAGATATTTTACCTCCGACTCCGACT
>Ga0210059_1011548_pt1 | contig 13487 bp, 6 predicted proteins | sample Ectturendosymbi2_FD_188042 | JGI IMG/M metagenome (GOLD analysis project Ga0210059, IMG submission 188042) | Ecteinascidia turbinata endosymbiont from Florida, USA - Sample 2 (SPAdes) (version 2) | ecosystem: Host-associated > Tunicates > Ascidians > Unclassified | place: Key West, Florida...
ACGGTGTGACACCGGGCGCAGGCTACCGAGGTCAGATGGCGCCCGGGGAAAGAAAAAAGTTTGGCGCCCCCATGTTCGACCCTAGGTCTTTTGGGAGTAATTGCACCGTACTGAAGAAAAACTTGCGACATTTTTGGGACTTTTTGGCGCCCCCTAGTGAATCGGCGCCCGAGGCATGTTCCCCCCTTGCCATCCTCGTTACGTCCCTGGTGTGACACTTCGCGACAAAGTGCGCAGCTGTGAAATTTGCAGAGCCCTGAATGCCAAACCACTTGTCCGAGTTGAGATATCACAGCTACGTTAGTTCTGCCATGCAGAATGCCACACGAAAGACTAGCGAGACAAGTCTTGCTGGCTAAATCCACGGCAAAGCGACCCAGAGGTTGTCCAAGGCCTAGGTGGAGTGACTGCATCTCCGACATTGCTTGGTCCCACCTTGGCGTGGAGTCATTAGAACTATCTGAAATTACTGTTGACCAGGATATATTCCAAGTCCTCCTTGGGCTGTTGCCCCCCACGACCCTCCCTAGAGGAAAAGCGGGCTTGAAAATGAATGAAATGAATAACATTCACGTTACTTAGATTTATTCACCTGTGTTTTAAAGGTGCTCAGCTAGCGAATGAACAAGTTCTTTAGGCTGTTAGAACTAATTAATAAGAACTTAGAGACGGCTAAAAATGATTTGCCTATATTTTCATGATACCTTTCGCAGGAAACAAGATGTAAAAGCTGTTTTTAGTAAGTTCAGGTACCGCTATTGTTTCGTCAGCGTCATAATGCGGTCCGCCGGTTACCGTACAAGTCCTCATTTGGCCCACGGAGCAATTTGAGTTTGAGAACCCTGCTTAAGTGTGGTAGATGTATAGGCTACTACAGTAGTAAACCTGCCTAATTTTCGTCTTGTTTTAGCAAAATCTTTCTAGCCCTATTCTTCTAGCATGTGCTTGATTTTCTATCGCAAATGAAGATCCCAAACTTGAAAGATAGCCTATGTCAAAGGTGAGGGGATCTTTGAATGCTACCATTTCGGGCAAAACGGGTCAGGTGTCTTGTTCCTTTGGCGCATAAGGGATCAGGTGTGTTCGGGGCAAAACGGCTTTTTCTGGCATCCATGAGTTGTGTGAAAGTTTTTAGAAGCACGTTTAAGGCTATGAGCTTTCAGGACTTGCACTGGTTGCAAAAGTTAGGGTCTTGTAAAGCGCCATTTCGAGCCAAAGTGGTCTAGTAGGAAGGTGGATTCAACACTTGACTAGCACTCATATGACACTTTACTAAACCTTTTTCCCAAGCCGTGGTACAGGGATCAACCCAGAAAGACACTAAAACGTGAAACAGTCCTCAACCTAAATTTACTCAAAAACTATCACGTTTCGAAGTGAAAATGCATCTAAACAACGTTTTTTTAAGAAATGTACTGCATTAATAATGGCGATTCCGCTTTGCCCCTCACAAAAATAATCAAAAAGTCGTAGAAGAATAAGCGGTTTGACGAGGCACTAACTATTATGTCAAGATTTCTTTTATCAATTTGAAAGTTTCAGCAATTTGCGCGGTTCAACAGTACCCTAATGTTATGAAGTTTCATGAGGGCAAATTGAGGCCTGTCTGACAAAATTAGTACACGAACGAATAGATAAAAAATGCCTTAAAAATACGAACATTTTAAACTATCTCCCACGTTTTGACATTTCCAGCATATTTGTGGTTAAATACCAATCATTTACGAAATTTTTGATCAGATAACCTGTCTCAAGATAAATCTTGTAAGGACATCATTTACCAGTAGGACAAAAAAAATTCCAGTAAGATTTCTTAAAAATGATTAGAATATAAAATTGCATCTTTATTCTTTGAAAGTTTCTGCAAATGTCAAAATAGCTATGCAACGTTTTGAAAATTTCGGGGGGGGGAAATGCCCCTCCCCTGGTTGCGCGCCTGCACCACAGTATATTAACAGTGAGTCTACATAAAAAACAACGGTACAAATTACTCACATGGAAGGGCAATGTCTGATTGAAGATGTACCACCACTGGTTATGTTCCGCTGAAGAAGACAGTGCTTTTCGTTGCGGACATACGAAGAAGTATTGGGTGATCAAATCACTTAGTTTCTTTCGGTTGTCGCAAGTAACGTCAGCGCCGTTGCACTGCTATAGTAATAAATGACTTGAATTTATGAGGGAAACAAAATATCAAGCATCAATGGTAGTAAAGTTCTTTGTTCCTCGGTGATTGTCTGTTAAGAAATGTTTAAACATCCAAACTGTAAATGAAGTGACAAATTAACACTGACACAAAGTCGCAGCGAGATATGGGGAGGTGATGCTTTTCGCATATTTCGTACTACGCCAATTAAGTTATACGACAGGATACTGGGGCTGAGTTCAAGTAGGTAATTACTTAATTACTTTCTTGAAAACATTTAACTTATTTCTTGATTAAGCAATTTTGCTGTTACTTGATATTTCAAGTAATTTGATCTTAGAAAATTTAGGATTTCTGAAGCCACGCCTGTTGCTGTAAACACAATATGATGCACGACAAACATCATCACCAGGGCAACCAAATGTCAATAAAGTCAAAAATTTTCTACCTTTTTCAAAGTTTATGAAACGTCCACAAACCAAATTTAACGCTGATACCATGACCGTTTCCAAGTTATTAGGTTAAAAAATTCAAAATTTTTCACTAGGTCAAAATATATCTTTAGGTCAAAGTTTCTTGCAGCATAGTTATTTTTCTTTTGATCGACATTTTATTAAAACCACAACAACAGATGTTGACATGCTATTGCAAGTTTAGTTGAAATTATGAAATAATATTGGATTTTTTGCGACTTCTGGCGTATTAATATTGTTTTGCCACTACTGGACGATTAAAAGTACGCTAGGGTGGTAGTACTGTATGCAGTGGCGTAGCAAGGGGGTTCCTGGGTGCCCTGGGCGGCACTTTAAGGGGGGCGGTACTTCGCTGACCAAAAATTAATTTTTGAAAGGAGTTTAAAAGTTCTAGTTTTTCATTGTTATTTTAAATATATTTTCTATCGCTTTTCAACTTTCATGTTTAGAAGCTCTACACTGGTAGGCTAGCCTAAAATAACACGACATGTGGCTTTGGAGTGAGTGGATTGATAAAATGTTTGGGGGGCGAAGAGTTTTCTGAGAGGGACCCAAATTTTCAAAACTATGTCCAATAGTTTTAAACTACTTCCAAAACATTTTTCCAAGGGGGGCGGAAAATTTTCCTGCGTTCCCTATTTACGGGCATGCTTACTTGGGGGCTAATTGTGCCCCAGTCCCTACAGCTTCCTCGCCAGACAAAGCCATTTCAGTAATCTCACTCAAAAGTCCTTTGGACAAAGGAAAGAGATGACATTCGACCGCAGACTAAACACGTTAGGGCTCCAGTTGTTTTCAGTTTACATTGCTCCTCCTCTCAAAATCTGATAAAATTTTTGCATGAAATCATGGTAAATAATCAAGGCTAGCTTGACCCTTTTTCTCGTATCTTTGGTTTCTCAGTACCGCCCCAACTGCCTGCCATAACATATCCTGACACCGAGGCATTGGCGACGAACGATTCATTGGGGCGGCGATAACCCAGTGGTAGCGTGTCCGCCTCTCAATTGGAAGGTTGTGTGTCCAATTCACAGACACTGAGTGACTCGCCGTGGTGCTCCTTGGGCAAAATCGTTCGCCTCAATTGTCCCGGTAAGAAGCATATTTCAGGCGTTGGCATACCGCTCATTGCTGTCGCCAAAATTATAAAAAAATCATTTCTTGGCACATCCCATGCTATTTTTTAATGTCCAGTGGGGTATTTTCTATAACTGTCATAAATTGTAGCCTAGTCATTAGGTGGGCCTGTCAACATTAAGTTTTGGCGGTTGAAGTGAAGAACTTTGCAAAGATAACTTTTTGCAGTTTCAATACAACGGCTGTTTTTCTGCATGACGTAATGGTGCCGGAAAATGACGTTCGGTGTATTTTCATGGGTAACTTTGAGCTCAGATTATAAGTTTCAACTGCAAGTAGAGTGAATAAGAGCGAGACGATAGGCAACGTGGTTTTTGTGAAGTCGCCTTTGCTCAACGGTACACTATTAAACATTGGCAGTCATAGAAAAAGTTATTTCAACAAGAAAAGTTTAAAAAAGTTGTTGCTCTCATTTTTATGAATTTGAGGCAAGAACCATAGTCTGAAAACCTAACGCAAGGGTAAACGATATGTTTTGATATGATTTTGGTTAACGCTTTTGTTAAAAGGAGGGTTAATCGAAATGGTTGTACAGCTTGGCAATGGATGTACTGAATAAAGTTGTTCATCGCAACAACCGTCGAACTTAAGACGTTGTAATCATTGCTGATACTGAGCATCCAAAAGGCCTATGTCCCAGCTGGCATGGTTTGGTAATACAGTTTTCGAAATAGACGTCTGTTGATAACCAGTCCCGTCGCCACGGAGGTTTGTTGGGCTTACCCCCCAAAAGAAGCTACAAGTCCCCCAAAATTCAAATATGAAACACTATAAATCCGTGGATTTTTTGTCAAATTTTAGAATGTCAGTCCCCCTTGCACAAGCGTAGTCTCCCAGCTGAAGACCTTCTGGTGATGGTTCTGATGGTAATGAACTAAGGCAAGGAATAACACTATGCACGTGTAATTTGGGCAGAGGTCCAACACAACAGCTAGACCAAGTGCGCAGGTCACGATGAAGACTGCAAGCAAGCGCTTCTCAACCACAGCCTGTTTTAAACCTGTTTAAAATATTTTTTCAAAATGGATCCCTGCACCTATAGATGGCTCCGCGCAAGCGCCCACAGAGTTAACGTTCGAAGTTTTCCGTATCTTCTAAGAGGATTAAACCACTACTGAAACGTGAAGTGAACAATGAAACGTTTTTTACACCACTGCGATCATATTATCAGATTGATTATATAACCTGCTATACGCAGTATATACACTATTTTTGGTTAAAGACGGGGATACTACACGAAATTGTAACATGCGTGAATGTTTACATTTGTAAGGTAGGTATGCCGCCATCACATCCCTTGATTTTTTCTTTTCATCCCCATGGAATGAGTAAACTATTAAACAACTGTCATGCGGTGAGCTCACCGGAGAAGTAAAAACCAACAGGGAGGAAAATTTGACGAAACATGTGGGGTTCGCATATGCCTATGTAAAGAAAGCACAAAATAGAAAAATTAATGAGACAGGTGGCGACAAGCAGAAAAAGCAAGGATCACAATCGACATTCAAAAACAAGACACATTTCAGTTTGTTAGTGTTTGATTGCGATTTTGAAGATGCTTTATTAAACCTTCAATCTTTGAATTAGTACGAAACATGAACTTCCATTTAAAATTTTTGTAAACAAACTTGAGGGTGGAAAGGGCGGCACTTTTGTGGTCGGCCCCGGGCGGTACTTAGCCTTGCTACGCCACTGAGTATACGGCGGCGATGTCAGGTTAGTTAGAATAACAGCGCTGAGTACCGACCTACATTTTAGGGCAAACAAGTCAAACTTCGACATGACTTAATTTTAAACTTTAAAAGATTGAGTGAATCAAAAAACGCAAATACAGAAAGCTGTTGAGCAAAACTACTTGTAGATGCTTTTCGCCAATAGGATTGAGCCTTGGTACTCAGCTAAAAGGTTCTTAGTGGTTGCAAGGTTGTTGCATTTTTCTGATGCAGGGCAGTTCAGCGTGATAGGAAAATTGTTTACACAAGTTTCAGCACTGGCTGGTGTCATGAGGTTGTAGGTGAGACAAATGTTGATGAAATTAGGTTGTTTTATAACATAAATTAGACTTCACACTTGATTACTTATTGCTAACTGATAGCGAGCATGGATTAGGAATAAATTTAAGTGCATTTAACAGCTTGAAATAAAATTTTACTGATTTTGTATCTGGATCTGAAATTTTCGATGCATCTTTGAAGTAACACACTAACGTAAGAAGGCGCAGTGGAAACACTGCACCATAGACAAGAGCTCCACACCCTACTCCCAGGGGCGTACCGAAGGGGGGAAAGGGGAGTAAAATTCCCCGGGCGACGAATCACTATCGGGCGCAGAATCACCGCTGGAGCGCCAAATAACTGCGGATGGCGGTGGAAAGTCTCAACAATGTCACAAGTACTTTCTTCAATACTGTGCATTTGCTTCCGAAAGACCTCAGGTTCTAAGAAGGGGGCGCCAAACTTGCTTCTTGCCCCGGGCGCCAACTAACCTCGTTACGCCCCTGCCTACTCTTCCGTATGCGTAATGTATTTGTTTGTAAGACGTGGTCCCAACTGGTGCAGAAGTTTGACTGCCCCGTCGTTTGGAAGCGATAGTGTTCGATTTGAATTTGTACATTTACTATGGCCTGTTACTCTGTTAAATTTATTAATAGTTGAACTGGAATTGAGATTTGATAATTAAATTGCTGTATGAGGTATATAAGCGTCATATTTCTTCATTTGTAATTGTGAATAATTAAGGTCAAGTTCGCACTCCTGGTGATGATGTGTTATAATTAGTTTGCAACACTCTAAGAAAGTCTATTAATTGATAGCACTTACTTTGGCAGGGTACTTGGTAAGAACTTGAAACAAACGTTCTCTGGTTATTGCCAGTAGAAGAATTTTGTAGGTGACACTGCTTAGCTTCCGAGGGGAGAGAAACCAGGCGTAGGATATTCCTTCGCCTGTAGTGGATCCAATAATTGTAGGTTTCTTCTGAGCTTTTCCCTGAATGCAACAACCAAAGCAAAAGTCACAGTATGGAAGTACTGCATCATTGTTGTAGGATGTGTTCAGTTCGACTCATCTTCTAAAGGTACCGGTTCTCAAGGTTCATTCTGGCCAGAGTGGTGACACCTGACAGGGATCTCCAGTTATGGATCAGATGATCATTTTCAAGGCAAAATAGAGAATATCGGCCATGCAAGGCAATCAGTCTCAGTTTGGGAACCGACAAGCAGGTGGTGAGTATTTATCAACCCATGGCGCCTGTGTACAAAAAAAACTGTTCTCAACACATTGGCGCCACCTTTCCTCGGGACACTCTGGGGATCCGAAGTGAAGGGGATCCGAAATGAAGGGGATCCGGATCCTCTGGGGATCCGAAGTGAAGTCAACTGATGTCTGGGCTGCAACCCTTACCCGGGTTAGCTTTAGAATTTTCTCAAAGCAATCTTCCCCTCCTGTTGAGCTTTTGTCACGAACGTACGTGAAACGCTTTAGTTATAATAAGAAAAATATAATTTATTTCGGAGACGTGTTCACATCGTAGGCGCAACCAAACAACGCATGAGCACAAAAAATGGTTAGTCACGACACAATTGAGAGTAGATGTTTGCACACGATCACACGGATAGAAGCAAAAACATTTTAACAGCGCTTCAACGGTAGCGTCATACAGCCATCGTAATACAGAGGTTCCAGCAGAGTGAGAGAAATGAAGGCATTGTAATATCAAAAAGCATATTACAATACCTTCGCGGCATCTGCCATGCTAGCCTATTGTCAGCCATCGCAAGAGGCACCAAGGAACAAACGTGACTAACTAATTGATGGATAGTTTTTATGTTCTTTCTGGAAGATTGATTGAAAAATGTTCTTTTTAAGTATCTTGTCAATTCAATGCAAAATCAAGCACGATCGACTAACTGAGACTCGGCCATCGACCGGTTGGCCAGCCCTGGTGTGGGGGGAGGTTGGTCACACTGGTACACTTTTAACTTTTTTCCATTGCCATTTTAATTTTAACTTTAATTTAATTTGATTTTGACACGAAGTCCACAGCACAAACACACACTATTTGAACCCAAGCGAGCGTATATAGTAATTTATGTTTGGTGTGAAAACATTGCTGTGAGTGTATGTCGAAATATGTGCAGAATGCTCAAGTTTTCAAATTGCTTCTGTAAACAAAGAATAGTACAATTTTATCATCATGTACACGAAGAACAACTTTTCATCAGTACACTAATGTAAAGCTTGCCTACAACCTGGCACAATGCAACAGAGAGCAAAGGCAACTACTGCCTTATAGGATATCTTCTCAGAAAACCAAACAGTGAATAAAATACAATAAAAAGTTTTTAAACCGGATGTAAACTGCTACTTACTTGTATGTAAAGCTTTAGTGGTTGATTGGGAACTACGTCCTTGTCAATAACTGGACCCCAAGTCTGAAAAGCTAGAGACAACTTCGCGAAATTAATCACTTTGTGCGAAGTAGCGTTAAATGCTTTCTCCAAGTCAACAACTGATCTGTGATAGAAGTAAAAAGTTGTATAAAATTAGATGCACGGTATCCCAAAAAAAGCAGACAATTGGGGTTAAGGCACCCACACTGGGAAGCATAGGCGTAGCTAGGGAGGCCCAGGGGGATATGTCCCCCACATTTATCATATCTAATCATCGTGCGCTTTAAGAATCGGCGTCCCAAACAAAAATCCTGTTGCTCGCCTGAAGTAGAACATTTTGCCACCCCGCAAAATTTTGGGCTGGCTGCGCCAGTGCTGGGAGGGTCGGCTGCGATCAAAATGCCCTAATCCAACCTTTGTTTTTATCGTTGCTTAAGTGAGTGATTGCTGCAAAACTGTCCCAAAAGGCATTGAAAGCCATTTGCAAACACGAGCAAATCTGAAGTTCATTTGCTTTTTTTGATTGTAACTTCTTGTAACATTTATCGCTACTTATTTTGAAAGTAAATTATGAACTTTAGCAATACCAAAGTTCAGATTGCCGAAGATTCTCCACACAACAATATTTAACTTTTTCAATAAAACTTAACATAAAACTTAAAGTAAATCAAAAGTTGTACACGTTTTTAGTGAAACTATCAGGAATTTTAACTTCGCAGGTTTTTTTATGTAACGGGTCCTTAGGTCATTAAAGGCCTAAGTTACCGCATTTAGGTACATCCGTAAAATCACTGCATGGGTTCGTTCTTAGATGTACCAAGGACGATGTTTACGAGTCGAAGCCCGCTTGATCTCCCTCAGGTTTCTGATCGGCTAGCAGATTTCACCCAATGAAACATAACGAAATATTTTAATTGGATTGCTTTTTATTTCTTAAGAAATGCACACGATAAAAATAGCATAAACTCACCATTTCATGTAAAACATGCCAATTCGAACTCTCTCGAACCAGAACCACAGACACAATTATTCCAGTTGGTGACCAGTCTTACAGTCCTATAGTTTAATGCTCAAGGCAGAACCTAACTACTGAGGTTGTAACATTCAAAAAGGAAGAGCCATGTTTGATGAACATGTTTTGTATGCTATAAGTCGTGACAAAGTTTTCTCAGACTCGAAGAAGGAGGTTAGGTTTGATTTCCGCAAGTGTTGTCACGAATTTGGTTTGGTGGCTATAACAAATTCTTAAATCAAAACAATATCCATTGCTAGTCAAAATGCTTGATCAATTCATACTTAAATTTAGGTTGGCCAATTTTTATAAGTATTTCTTTGTGTCCTAATCTCATCTCAAAGATAAATTTATCTTATCACTCTGAGTAACAGAGGTTCCCTCTAATAATGTCAATTTGTCACTTAAGACAATAACGTTTGCTAAAGTCAATTTGTGTGACAAAGTTCAATTCAGACCATGTCAATCTGGTCGTGTTGACTGGCAGAGAGCACCCCGGGCAATGCCAGTTTATCGTATAGAGTGGCAGAACTTAATTCGGACAAAGCCAAATTTATGGTTCTGAGTGTCAGAACTTCACCCGGACAAAGCCACTAGTGTTGACTAAAAAACAAGTCATTGACATTGCTTTTAGGCTGAAGACTCAAGCCACTAGCTGCGCCCCTGCTACTCCAGAGGAAAAGTATAGCAGCACTTACAGCCACCCGTTCGAGCTTTAGATGACTGCAAGGCAGATCTCCAATTTTACTTCAAAGGCTAAACCAAATTCTTGGCGAGAAGGAGTTCTCTGTTCAGAGTCGAAGAGTGAACTGAACTGGGTTGCCTAAATCAGCCCTTTTATACTTTTCTCCAACCAATCAGATTGAAGGGGTGTGGTTGTAAGGTCACATGATAGTTATGTAATCACCTGATAGGTTTTACTGGAAAAATCCCTAATTAATCATTTATTGGTTCCTCATAAAACATTACATCATAAGATTAATTGCTCATTGCTTCATGATTTTCGATGGCATCATTTTAGGTTATTTTTCAGTACTTTGCATGACATCATTTGTTCGTGGTTTCTTCAGTTTTAACCATAACGTCATTGTTTGAATGTTCCAGAAGATTCGTCCATTACATCATTAAAAATGTCACATTACAGCGTTCAGCAGCGCCTCTAGTGTTGAGAACAGAATGAGGCTCTGTTTATGTTCAGCATGCAGTTCATGCTTGTTTCTTGTTGCTTGAAGCTTGGACTTTGTTTCTTTAATCAGATCAACACTTAATATGTACAGACCATTATTATGTGTCTGCTACATTTATTTCAGAATCTGTTACATACGTTATGATTTACAACTGTAGGCAAGTCAACCCATTTCCGCTGTGTGATGTGTACCTTGAGTCTGAGATGAACAAATTAATCAAATTTTTATTATCTTCAACCTCGGATTTTGTGCCTAGTTGTTGGTCAGTGGCCTTGTTAACAAAAGCGCAATCCGGTTTTAAAACCGGTTTTATCTTTTTTAATCTTAAATGAAAGTAAACTTTTGTAAAGCAACACTCAGTTCTTAACGCTGGTAGATTATTTGAAAAACGTTTTCCTACTTTGAACGCAAACAAGCCATGTCGTTTTTCTTGCACCCAGCTGCTTTGGCAAAAATCGACCCAAACTTCCTCGCGTCTTTAAGGTCGCGAAATGGCAAGCTGAAAGGATTGCTTTGCATAATTGCTTGGTGGAACAAATGTTTGCTGTATGTTGACGTCATGTGGATCCCAATCGACTCAGCGCCGGCGCTTTGGCCAAAAAGGGTCACCTGCCAAAAAAAGAACTGTACAAGGTAGCAGTGAATGCGAAGAGTTATATATATAGGGGGAACTGCACGCCAGCGTTAGAATGGACGTAAACTCTTTGATTATTCATTTTTCTGTATAACAAAATGGATGAAATTTTTTTGACAATTTTTTGTTTATGTCACATGTAACAAATTAAAAAAGCAACAGTTTCGTCGCTTGAAAGGTTTTATTCGCATGCTGTTTACAGAGATTGTCTGCACAGGAACGCTTGTGGAAGCTGTTGTTTATGTTTGGAGTCAGGAATCCTTGTGAGCACAAGCAGGAAAGCTTGTGGGGACTGTTGTTTATGTTTGGTGAACTGCTGATCCTGCAACAACCAGGTTGACTCCCGACTGTCACGGCACCCTTGGAATGCTGAGAAACGTCAGGTCTGATACATCGCAGTCGCCGCACTGGTTTTAAGAAGTAAAGCGCTAAAACCAGCATCTTTCACAATCTGAATCGGCCCATAAACATGTATTCATTTCCATAAATCATAAGATCGATAACTCCGCAACATACGCGGTTTGGATTTCCTCCAAAGTTATGGATGTTTTTCTGAACCCACTCAAGGGCTTTAATTTGATCCCAAAATCCAAAGTTTCCACGACTTTCTTCTGCACCACTGCCTTGCACGAGAAATCCAAGGTGGGCCACTCTGCAGGTTAAAACGATTGTGTGACATCAGAACACACTTCCTGAACGTCAGGAAAAAACAACGCAAAGGGCATTCCAGCAAAAACCCTCAGGTTTCATAGTAGATGCAAAACTTTGACACACATCGCTAAGTGTGGAACAAAAACGAAAAATTGAACATGAACTTAGGGTTTCAGTGCTGGAACCTGTGACGCGTTTTGATGGTTTGGTTTGCAGATCGAATATGATGCGACATGTAAAAATTTTTTGAAAACAAGCACGTATGTGAAAACGTTAGTAGCCAAAACACCTCTCGATTTAATATACTTTGTATTAATTCCTTCAATCTTGATACACATTAGAGCTGCTGTTTACAGACTGGTCCGTTAAACAATATTTTTGAAGACATGTTGGATGTGTTACAAAAAATAAACACAGAAAAAATTAATGCAAAAGTCTCCACTGATACTGCAACAAAGAAGTTTCTGAAAAAAGTATTAATGAAACATTGCATTTTTTTACCCAAAAACTTACTGCCATACCGAAAATAATGAGTTTTATTTTGCAGATTCGCACTTGTACAGTTGGAAAACGTTTAAGTTGAGAAAGAAAGGAAGGCTGAAACAATTTATTGACGATGTGTCTGCCTGGAAACTGTCGAGTGGTGATTACCTACTATCAGTTGCGTTCCATAAAACTCCTGGAAAGAGAGTCACGTATAGATGGCGCTTAAACGGTTGCTTTAAAAGGAGTACAAGCAAAAGTAGCGCTAGCAAAGAGCATGTGCATAGATGGTGCCCAGGCGGTTACTGTGATGTTTAGCATCACTGCGTAGTGCAGTGATAAGTTCCAAATAGACCGATACATAAAATATATAGGGGAGTGGGAGGCTGTGAAGGACCACAGTACTGTGGTTGTAAGATACAAAATGGTAGGATTAAACCGTTTCTGTCGCCCAAAACAACACAGTGTTTTCAGCGAAAAAATATACTGTAGCAGAATTCACACCTGTAGTTTGTGGTGACAACCACTACGTCACCTTCGTGTGCCAGATAACGACCTTCGTACAAAGTGCAAGATCCCGCTCCTGAACTAAAGGCTCCTCCGTAGAACCAGACCATCACAGGCAAGCTCTTTCCTCGTTTCTGATATTCGGGAGCAACAACGTAATGTTCACGATCCAGAACTTTGTCTGACTGTACTTTTGTTAAAATTCTTCTTGGGATCCACACATTCAGATAAAGGCAATCTTCATCAGTCTGAGAACACAGCAGGCTGAATAATATGTGGTCACAGCTCACTGACAACTTACTGCAGGTTGTCAGACGCAGTACAGGTCGTAATGTCTTTTGCCTTATCTTGCAGACTATTTGGGAGGACACAACTCTCTTTGAAGCGAATTGGGATTATCCAATAAGTTTGAGGCTGTATAAAAATTATTGTGTCATTTAGATGACTACAAAAATGTTAAACCGCTAAAGTACTGGGCGATCTATCTGACTCAAGCAAGCCTATAATACAGCAACGTGTAGGCTGCATTTTCACAGTGGTATTTTTGTGTTTTTGTTTATATCAACTCATCGTGACGGCGACAAGATTGCAGTAATCAGGCTAACGCCTGGGGCAAAACTTTCGTTAAATAAATAACGTTTCATTCATTTTCACAACCAAAAATAAATTCGCAAACATCACATTTATAGAGAGCATGAAATGTAGCTTAATTTTTTTCATTAATGATTTCTGTAGATTACCGCACCTTAGGGGGGAACACTGGTGCTGTCCATGAGTTTAACGCCGTTGGAACTTTGAATCTATAACATATACGATTATTTCAAATGATAACTGTTAGCTATAGGTATTTTTCACTTTAGTTAGAGT
>Ga0210059_1011549_pt1 | contig 13486 bp, 10 predicted proteins | sample Ectturendosymbi2_FD_188042 | JGI IMG/M metagenome (GOLD analysis project Ga0210059, IMG submission 188042) | Ecteinascidia turbinata endosymbiont from Florida, USA - Sample 2 (SPAdes) (version 2) | ecosystem: Host-associated > Tunicates > Ascidians > Unclassified | place: Key West, Florida...
TAGTTGAAACTCTGGTGAATGGTCTTCCATAAACTGAATAATGTGTGGTTGTAATTTGAAATAAATAGCTTTTTAATCAAAGTCACAATTGAAATTTTCATGGGTACACATCTTTTTGGGTCACCCTGTATTATTCCATAAATGTCAAAGAAGACTTGTTTCTTTGGAAAAATAATATTTAACCAGAACGAAAAAGTCTCTGGGTCAGCTTTATTTAAAGTTTATTGGTCCCAAATTTGGTCTGATATTCCTGAAAATTTGAAATATCTTTTGCCCTATTCATTTGGAAATCAATATAAAAACGCCCTACTATCCTGCCAGAATTCCTGTTGATTTTCATTTTATATGCTTCTAACTTTCTGTAATATTGTGTTGATATGCCCCTCTTTTCCCTTCGATCATTTACCTCTGCAGTTGCTCACCTCACCCCCTCTACATAGGCATGCTTCTCCCCTACTGTTTTTTGTTGTTTTTTTTGTATATTTTACCTGACGTTGATTCTACGCATTTTGTTACGTTTTTTGCTACTTGTGAAACATCTTCAATTAAAAATTGGTTGGTGCTAGTAACAGGGCTGTCTTAGAATTTGACCCATGTGGTCTTGCACCAATCGTTTGGAATTCAACATGTTAGAACACGATCATAAAAACTGTGAAACCTGAAACTTCTGATGTTTTTATATTCTCATTAACATGAAATCAACCTCTGATCTTTGATGTTGTTTTTCTTCCTCTTTCTGCATTCGTGTTACTTCGTGATTTGAATCACAAAAATGCATGAATAAGCCATACCATTTTCATAACATCGTTTCTTAACGTGACTCGAGTCAAATCGAGTCATTGTCTCCAGTTACGTTATTACCTCAACAGACCTGTGCTCATGTCCACTCCGACGTTTTTATGAACAGTTTGTCTTGACTCGGGATATTCCATTTTTTTAATGTGACATAAAGCAAGTAAAATTTCAAAAATGGTGATTGGAGGTGAACAATTCTTCAAATCGTACAAGCTTTGCTGTTCTATGCAATCTCCATTCTGCCTCCATCTCATATTTGTCAATGAACACCACTTTTGGAGATAAAGAGCATGCGCTATGGTAACGCTACTCCGCTTGCTATTCTTGACTAAGTGAAGCTCGAGAGCAGGGCTGGGAAACATTTTCACACTGCAGCCCGATTTCAGTCTGGCAATATTTTGCGGACCGGCCCTCAATAAAATAATGAAGGTGTGGCACATGCAAATTTATTACAACTCGTAAGTCATCATGGCACTGATTCAGTGACAGATCTGGGCTTGCTTTTTCCCGCAGTAGTAACTAAGATTGTGAGTTTAAGTAAAGGCAGTGGCTACAGAACTGCCCGTGGATTTTTTAATTTGAAACATTATTCCACCGTCTCCTGTAATGCGACATTACCGCACGATAAGTATGCAGTAGGCTTGGTAAAAACAGGTGAAAGGTAAACCTAACCCTATAACTGTAGCCCTAATGTTAACCTAATGCTAAAACTTAAAGTTTGGAAAGTTATGAAAAATGTAAAGAAAAATTGTTCCCATGAATTGAAACAGGCAACCAGTCACTATGGAAAACATCAGCTGGCAAGGTGAGAGGTGAACTGAAAACCATTGGCACACCCGACTTGAAATGCATCGATCTTCTATCTATGCTATCAGGACGATGATGTTTGAGTGAGAAACTGATCACTTTATTTGAACCACATCGATACAAGGCAGTACAGTCGAATAAGTTTTTAAATAAGAAGATTCGTGGGTGGTTCCGTAGCCACTTCCTTAAGTAAATAGGGTGCATGAGTTTGTCAAAACATCAAGTGTGCACCATAACAAAAAAGGTTGAAGAGCACTGCTCTGGAGTACTGTATAGTAGGCCTATATCCAAGTAATATTTTTTGAAGACTAGATTATGTTTGTCATTTTAGTAGCCTGCTTAGATGAAACTTAAAAATATATTAGTAGAACATTGATAATTTCTTTGTAACATTTGTTTAGTGTTTCTCCCATGGAGACTAGGCACATAATGATACAACAAGACTAGGCATATGAATACAACATTGATTGATGGTGATTTGAATGACACTACATTTGTGAAGCGGTTAAAGTGTTTTTCTCTTATTGGTGTTGGTCGTGTGCAAACACCAATTCTGTAATGCGTTTTGGCTATCCATCATGTTTTGTGCTCTTGTGTTGTATGATCGATATAGACCAAGGTTCCCAACCTTTTTCTTACCATGTGCCCCTTCAGCATTCCGACAAATGAGCATGTACCCCTACAGCATTTCAACAGACAAGGAATAAGGATGTACCCCTTTACAATTTTGACAGATGAACATGCACTCCTAAAACTCCTTATGACAAAATATTTTCTCATGATTTTTCACAGATATATTTAGCAATATACATATAATGACTTTTAAAAATAATATTAAGTGATATATGTATAAAGATTTGAAAATAAGCAACATGTAAATATATTCTTACCTTCTATTGCTAACCTTAAATGTACTCCTTCGGATAGGCAAAATGTACCCCCAGGGATACATGTACCCCAGGCTGGAGACCCCTGATATAGACCATGAGTCTAATAAAATGGTATTATTATACTGAATGATTGAGGAAAATATGCAGTTTTTAACTGTAACATTGTAGCATTGAGGAAGTTTTATGCTTCAGCCATTTTCATTTTTGTCAATTTTTGATGAACAGGTTCTATGAATAAATTGTGTTAGTGAGATAATGGATCGCTTGCTTACGAGCTGTTTGCTGAGGTTCAATACATAGTAACTATAGCCTACTATTATGCATTATATTAGTGTGTTAGCTTTTTCTAGATGTACTCCTTCCTTCTAATAAAAATTAAATGTAAAATATATTATTTTGCTGAATTTGGCTCAGCATTTCCAAATGATTTATTTTTGTGGATGGTTTTATCAACTTGATAAAAATTCAACCTTGGAAGTTTTTTATTTTGATATGCTTTCATCATCTAGGCTACAGTATATACAGTAGGCTATTGTCAAGTAGATTGTGCGTATAGGCCTACCTAACTGAGGGTAATTTTAATAACATCGTAAACATAGTAAAATGTAAGTACATATTTGACATTAAAGATTACTGTTACTATGTTGCAAGCTATCTTTTCTGGTTTCACAGATTTACATTTTGAGATCATCTGAAAGAGTCATTCCTTAGGCATCAATTTTAAGGGTATGAAACAAAATATTACATACTGTTTCAAGTTTTACAAAAGCAAACATCTGAAAATAAAGCAGATTTGTTGTTTGAATACATATGTTCTGGTAAGGCGTTTGAGGTCCATATTATCTTCATAGCTATTACTTTTAGACTATCTTTGCAGGCCGTGGATTATTTTGAGATACTAGTTGCCCTATTTTGCTGTAGTTTTTATCCTAGCAACTGAATCAATGCACTAAGTTCAGTTCACCAAATAACTCACTGAAAAAGAGTCTTGACGAAAGTCACCTGCTGTATTGTTAATTTGTCAGTTAGCACATAGAAGATTTTATAGTTTTAAGTCAACCTTGATCATTATTGTTGATCATGTGGCAAATAGTCTATCTTAATAATCCAGATTATTCTTGAAGTGTCTAACTTAGAAGTCAACTTTAAGGTTCAAATGAGTGGATCTAGACCTGCTGTTTGTAGGAGGCAACAAAAAAGTGTCCAAAATTAGGGAAAACAAAGATAAGAACACCAAAAAAGAAAAGGGATCATCACATTTTTGGGAAAGCATTTAGGGAAAAAAGTAACAATTCAAGGAAACTTGGGTTGTTTGGGGATTAATTGCACCAAATGTCTTCCCGTCAAATCTATCACTGTTCAAAAACACCCTGCATGCAAATTGTTCTGTGGTGTGTATCTTATCAAACATTTTATGTGCTCACTTCAAATGTCTGACGTTTTTTTATGAGACTTCGTTTTTTAAAGACTGTGAACACTTTCAAATGAAAATGAGATATTGCTGTAGCCAGTTTTATGCTTTGTTTTTTCCCAGTGTTCCTTGTGTGTGTACCAATAAATCCTTATCACTGCCCAGGCTCACACTTAGACAAATGTATTATCAAACAAAATATATAGTTTGTTACAGATATATTTATTATTGACTGTAGCTGTCACCAATCACATTTCTTTAAGTTCAGTTTATTGTGAATCAAGAGGTAGGATAATAGCAGAATTTAATGAACTTGTCTAGTTAAACGATATCTTCCATTTCTTTATAGTTGTTGACGCCATTCAATAAAGCCTAACTGTTTTGAATTGTGCTATAATTTAAGTGATATTGCCATGAGTCATTGTAGCAACTTAGCAAGCTCTTTAAAAGTATTACCTTGTTTTTGACAGTGCCACTAGAAATTGTGCTCAGTTTGAAGCCCTTTTTCAGACTCAGATTCTTTCACAACTTTTCTACCTTTTTTATTTGATATATCTTTTCTTGTGTGTGTGTGGTTTGAAAGAATGTGATAAATTAATACAAAATGTATGGGTGTGATGTAAAGGCTCTTAATAAGCTACTTCTCTAGCTTCTGATTTACATTTGCCTAGTTATAAGCGCAGATAGGTTGAACTGATGACCTTGTACTATACAGAAAATAATTATACAAAATGATTTTATTCTTAATTACAAAAGTGGTGCCAGAAAGGTTCATTGATAGATATGACAAAAAGTTGCATTGAATAACATTTTTTCTCATGCAAAAATTCTTACGATTGTTTTTAAAATTTAGAAACAGTTAAAAAGCAGTTTTACTTTATAATTGCTTCTCTACTCCTGTTTATGTTCAGTTTCTGAAATATGTTGTAAGATCTGTGTACTTTTAATGCCATGTTGCATTAGTAGCTCATTGAATTTGAAAGAAAAAACAATGAATGAACAAATAAGGATCTAACATCAGCTGTTGGCCACACAAGTGTTTTAAAAAAATTAATCTTCAAAATACCAGGTGTGCTATGAAAATGTTATGTTTACTGACTTTATAGCCACACTCCAAAGTACACTTGTGTTTTAGTTGGTGCAATCAGAAAAAGATATGAACACCGAAACTTAATGTTCTCATCAATGTCATTTTTTGTTAGGCTTTTGGAAACCCATTGCTTCTCAAACCTTTCTTAATTAATTTACTGGTAGATGGGTAGCATTAAATGTAGTACTTCAGAATTTGCAGCAAATGATTGTTACAGAAGCAGATCTATTGAGACGTTTAACGCTAGGTTTTAATGAGTTGAACTTCAACACATCTGAACAAAACAAAAAGTAAAGAATGCTAAATAATGATGAATAAATAAAAGTCAAAAGACCACTTAACAGTTGAACGTCATTTCATGACTGAGAAGCACAAAAAAAACGATAACACGTCAGCTTCCAATCAGCGCCACGCCATCAATTACGAATCGACGTTCTGGTGGGACAAATACCTCACAGTGATTTTGTTGTTTAATGTGTCTTTCAGTGCAACAACTTGTAGCAATGGATTTCACGATTGAAGTAGATCATAGCTTTTGTATGATTTATGACTGAAGCATTAATAACTCAGCTTCTACGACACCAACAAAATCAAGAGTAATAGCAAATCTAAGTTTTGCTGGTTTGTATATCCAGACTATGCTAACAAACACACTGTCAGTCATTGAATTCAGCATACTTTGATGACGTTTTTCTGGTTTAACTGTATGTAAGGTGTAGTATGTGTTTTGACATTTTATTTTCCCTTATGATGGTGTTTAAGTGCTCATTTATTCCTTTTTTATTTTGGTAATAATTACTGATTTAAAAAATTTGTTCTGCCAAAGAATCAATTTTGAATGTAGACAACTAATTTATTGAAAGGAACTGCATCCATGAGTATCTTTTCCACCTGCGCATGCACATCACTATAAAGTTTGCAGTTCTTACTGTGAATAAAGTAATGCTTATAAAATTTTAGTTTTTAGGAAAGTGGCACCTACTGGCAAAAAGTAAGAATGAAGCTTGCATTTATACATCGTTATTCAACCACCACAGTTAAAAGCTCTAGGTTTTCTATTTGCTTTCAAGGAATCAGCTGACTCCTGCTGTGCTTTCATATTTTGTGATGATTCAAACTTGCAAATATTTATATTCAAGTAAGTGCTCTCCACAGTGGGGTTAAGCAAGGAATCCATCTGAGGATATGTAATTTTATGTGAAATCGATTTCCTATTAAAAATTTGCTGATGGATTCCTTGCATGCCCCCATTGTGGACAGTACTTATTTGAATATTCAACTACCATCGTGGATTTTTGTGTGGCAGTTGCTTAGAATAGATGCTTCTGGCCACTGAGATCTGAAAATACAGCTGAAACAGCATGCTAGCGTACAATGTCTGATGGGTGCATTAGACTTGTCATCGGGCTGTGGCATTCTTTTTTCTTTTTGGCATCAACACTACTATAGTAAGTGCAAATGAAAGCCATTTCTGTTTTTGCACTGTTGTCATAAGATGTACGTGTAATGTGGACTTTGGGCCAGTCTTGAGTAGTTCCCGTCTTTTGCTTTTGAGGTTACACACCAGCAACAGAAAGAAGGTGTTTCAAAACTTGTGTTTTTTATTTTGAGTTTCCATGTAGATGTTTTTCACTTTCAAATATTCTTTTTTGTTACTGTATCAGAGGATAAACAGCACCTTGCTTAAGATGTAGAAACTACGTTGAGCTCTTCCATTAGTGTCTCCCGGTTCCTTTTTGTCGCCGTGAAGTAGAAGAGTGTATGGCATATGGATGTGAAAGTTCTTTTAAAGCCTACATCATCTTTTCGTCCTGTTGTTCCTGATTTGGAATTCAGGTCGAATAGAGGATATCCACTGTCCTTACCCCAATCTTTGATTGAAGAATGCTACGCAACAAAAATTGTAATTAAAAAACGCCCAACTCATCAAAAGCAACCTGGTTTATTTTTCAAAACTGAACAATCATACGCAAAGCCCTTCGAAAATAAAATGGTTAGTATTGGTCCAGTTTCGCTACATACTTTTACCTCCCATCACCAGAACTTAAAAGACCATGACCCATTTTCAACTGCTGCGAAGCAGAAAATGAAGCACTTGTGGAATCCCGATGTTATCTTGAAAAGTGGTTTCCTTTCAAAGAACGAAAAGCTGCATTCTAACCAAGTTTCTAGAACTTGTGCGACTGGAACACTTTTCAAGAACCAGATGTGCGCGACAAAAGATTTCTGTCAAGCAACAGGAGCCCAATCCGTGTCTGTCAACAAAGGGTTAACCACAGGATCTCACAAACCTCGTTCAAAATCGCGGAGGAAAAGAAAAAAGCGATCGTCGTCAAAATTGTCGATGAAAAACAAGAAGCCGAAAGATTCATGCGTAGCTCCAATTAAGAAAGACTTAAGCTCGTGTTTTCCTCTTTACTCTGCTAATATGGCAAGATCAGATCAACCAAAGCTAGATATCACAATTTCAAGAGTAGATGATTGTGAAAATAAGCTACCACAACCGCACTTGTCCAAGTCAGCTCATGAATCAAGAACATCACATCGAATGAATCGCAGAAACACGAAATGCACCAGTTTACCGCCTGCTGCTAATAGGCCTACGTTTTTGCAAGCGAAGCCATCGTCATCAAGTGAAAAGGACTGCGGTGATATTCGCACTGACGTTACTTCGGTTTCGTTGTTCGAAACGCCCGTTCGCAGCAAAGAAACTAACAGCCGTTTTCTGAACCGCACCACGTCTGTTAAACTGCCTCCTGCTCCGGGTGCGAGGTTTTCGTGCTTTTCCAGCATGAAAACAGATGCGCAGGACGAAAATGAGGAAAACGTGACTCATCGTAAGTTGTTCATCTTTTTAGTTTTTACAATGTCATCATTTGCTGTTGTAGTTTGTAAGCTCTGAAATAATCGTAACGCTACAAGTTGTTATGAAGATCTTCACATCAGTTTTTCTTAAGTATGACAAAATCGTTAACGATAAAATATTTTTCATGTATATTAAAAAGATAATTTTTATCACATCATGGCGGCTGGCGTTTTTTAACTTGAGGTTGAAGTTGTACTTCATAGAGATATATCCGTTTATTTCATTCTAGAACTCGTGTTGTGATGCTAGAGTGGTGCTATTGATTTGTCGTTGTTCGTTTTTGAAATTAAATATTTTTTGTGAACACAATAAGTCTGTCGCTGTTTGGCGGTTTTCTCAAATTAAATGTAACGCTCACAGAGATAGATCCCTGCTCCCTCGGTAGGTTATCCAAATCCACTCCGTTTTGTTAGCTGTTGTTCTTGGATATATCCTTGTGCAAAATATTGTCCAGTATCCGACCGATATCCACTTTCGGCAACAGATCTGATTCTACACACCACTGTATGCCCATGCAGTTGGGCAACCGACGTTGGCAACAAGCGACCCATGCAGCGGAACTGTAAAATACCAGCTGCGGAAAAGTGATGCAAACGTCAGCAATACTTGACGACGAAAACTGGCGATATAAGTCACGCTCGTCAGAGAATCAAGTAGAATTTCGCAGCCCGAGTTATTTCGAAAAAACGATCGCTTTTTTCTTTTTATGCGAAACCAAAAATTATCGTTGGAAGAACGCGGACTTGCTTTTTTTAATTGCTGTGATGAGAAAAATGAACGCTTTCTCTGCTTGTTTGGAAAGAATACGAAAATGAAGAAAAAAAATGATGTTAATTTGATGGGGAGGAACACCCTTACGTTAAAGCGCGTTTTCCATTGGCTCATTCTTTGTATTGGACGAACCCAATGAAGTCACGACTGACCGCAACGCTTTTTTGTTGCAGGTCGAAAAAGCAGTGTTTATGGAAGGGATTTGAGAAAAGTAATTTCCGGTGAACGAAAAGCGGTATAGTATTACTCTGCTTGTAAGTTTGCGCATAACCGGTTTGCTGAAATAGTTTTTGTGATGTTGCATCAGATGAAGATGGCAATTGTATATATAAAATGCACTTCGAAAAATTCAAAAAAAGCTTATTGGTTTTCGTTGTGTGAAGCCAAGTTTCTTTAAATTTTTACTTTGAGATTCAAGTGGCCAGAAACGATTGCGCAGAAAATGTTGAGAGATGTGCTGATATCCTCCGTATAATCCAGTTTGTTACACACAGTACTGAATGTGTTGTAGGTTGTGCACTCATCTTTTTCTGTGTATTTGGCTTGGCAATCTTTGAAATCAATTCTCGGATGTTTACGGAATAACTTGCATTTATAAAGTTAACGTTGTTTTACTTTATTTTGACAACGACATTTTCACCTCTAGGTCAGTGACGCAAACACGTTGGCAGGCCGGCTCAACCTCATCCACCACTACGGCAATGATTACGTTGCTGTGACGCAACGCGCTGCGGAACGGCGACGAAAAGCCCTGGTTCTGCAGCAACATCGCGCCAGAGAAAATGAGCGGGAAGCTGCGGAAAAGCAAAAAATGGAGCAACGTAAGAAGGTATATTGGATTTGCGTTGTGAAGTTATTCCTTCGGTGCGTAATGGTTAATGAAGCAAAAAAAGTTTTTTTTGTGCGGAAAGAAGGGCGTTTCTGGTTTTTAGGAACGTAAGGACCATGTGCTCTTTTCACTGAAACACAAGGGTCTTTAATCGTATGTTGTAATCCGAACCCTCTGACGTAAATTAAAACTGAAGAGAATCTTGGTGAACGGTTCGATGTATGTGATTACAGGCATTAGAGTAGCTTATCAGATCCCAACCGTTGTAGGCAAGTTTCAACGGTGCCATTGCTGTATTTGCTCGCTGGACAAGTTTTTCGGTTAAAAAGTTGTATGCATTTCGTTTCTTTTAAAGTTGACCGATTCGATTTTTTCGCGTCTGCAATTCACAACTTCTCACGCTGTGCTTGTTCATAAACATAAGCGTATGAGTTTACGAGTAGGGTCCCGAGTTGGAGTCCCAAGGAGTCGGAAGTTTTTGGGCAGAATCGGATTCTTGATAACACTAGGAGTCTGAGTCGGTGTCGGATTTTTTTGACCAACTCTTTTCCAATTCCAGTTGGAAGTCCAGTTGAATCATTTTTACATCACACTCCTAAGCTGGGAATTCCTGTTGAGATGGTTACAATTTCTAATTGAAACTTTTACTGAAACAGAGAATTCTTGCTGTGTTCCACGATTTCCATTGATTGCTAGTTGCTACAAAATTGTTGACAACCAAACTTGATTCTCTTTAAGTTAAGGAGTCGGAGTCGGAAAAATTGGAAAGGTCGGAGTTGGAGTCGGACATTTTACCTCCGACTCGGCAACCCTGCTCACGAGTTAATGCCCGCTTCGTGTGTAAGATGATTACTCAACACAAGACGTGAATAAACAAAATCGCTTCTGCTGTGAGCAGGATGAAAACCGTTTCTGACAACACAAGCTTGCAACTAATGTTGTACGCGCGTCTTGTCGCAGATCTACGCGTTAAACCGTTTGATGACGTCGCTCGAGACGGAGAAGTTCAACGAATTCTTCAAATCCCTGGACGTCGGCTCAAACTGAATGTCGTTGATTTTTTTCTCTTTTAAAATTGACACTGTATGATCGAACATACAATGCATCTTCAACAGTCAGCTCGTTAGACCAAGCACAAGTGTTTTGAGAGGACGTGGAAGGCAAAGCATCAAATCAAAGAAAGATGAGAATTCTTTGCACGATGTCAAAGTTAAGCCCTAAACTTGAAAAATACGTTACTTATCGAAAGATGAAAATATTTTACTTATATTATACGATGCTTCTTCATTTGTAGGCAAATACAACTAGTTTTTGTTTTTATTTAAAGAAATGAAGTAAGTGCTGAAAGCATTATGCAAGGTGTCGATACGATCGATAAGTTTTCAGAGTTACGTTTTTCTACTGTAGAATACCGACATGTCTTCCGTTTAATGAAATTTTATTTGCGTAACCTGTCGTTTGCGAATAATTTTTTCTCCCGAAAGACGAGAAGCGGTTGGTATTTGATGGTCTCCATTGCTGTCAATCGTATTTCAATGTTCGGCAGATGTAGCGACTACGAATGACCACGTGCGACTGAAAAAAATTTAAACTGATAACTATGTAGCCTGCGATCAAAAAGGACCTTAATAGCTTCACTTGGAATGCCACCTGTAGATTTGTGAGCGCTTGTATACGCGTACATTTGATGAACTAATTTCACAGTACAGCGCTCACAAGGGTATTTCGACATCCACTTAATTTCCCAGTTTTAAGATGTTGCCTGGCCGCTATCGGTCTGTGATGCCACTTGACTCAATCGCCCCGGCTAACTGGGTGTAGCGCAGCGGTTGCGTTTAGATGTGTATATGTCATGGAAATGCTGTAAACCTGTGGCAAGCTAAGCTGGGAACTGTTGTCAGAGACAAAACCAAGGTTACGAAGTGTGCGTACTTAATGTCAAGCACGCTTGACAACAACTCCAACACTGTAGCTTTTGACGAACGTGCTCTCTTTGGTTTGGCCATTCTGCTCCCACTCTCACCCTTTTCGATTGTGTTTTGTTCTTGCTTTCCTCGAACTGCCTTATTTAAAAACCAACCGATATAATTCGTGATGTCAGGTAATGGTGTTGACAACATGCGGCTTGCTACGAGAGGTAAAGAGAAGCCACTGGACATTAGTACCTCTTTCGATTTCTCGCTGTTGTTGTTTAACAGAGCGGCGTTTTTCAGTTCGCAATCTTCGCAGCCTAGGGCGTTTTACATGCACTTTGTTCCGATATTATGTGCAAAGTGTTCGATTGCAGCCCTGACCTACTTGCTTTCGAGATGCACGCAAGATTGCGTCGTGGTTCTGTGTCATTTGCGGACGGTGTTACTGTGATGAAACGTAGGTTCGAATTTACGGTTGTAAGGTCTTCCTTCGAAGCACTACTTGCTTGAGGGAGTTGTGGCCTGTCATCTGCTCGCTTACGTTGCTGCGTACTTTGCTATTTTTTCTGATGTCATAGTTTTGCTCTCATAATCCGCAATGCCTGACAAAAAAGTGCTTCGCGTTTTTAACTCAGCAAATCCTGAGCTGTGGCAGCATACCGATATAACTCAGCTGCATTTGCGCATCTGGTAACCATATAATTTGCACACAAATCATTCGCTACCGAAGTCAAGGGCTGTAGAATGCTTTTTAGAAGGCTTTTGGTCAGTCTTTTTTCACGCGGTGGGGACTGCTATCGCAGAACTGTCGCCAGAAAGTCCTCAATAGGGGGGCTTTACGTTTGTGCTGGGGGCTTGACATTCAAATTTAATAAAAATTCGACTGATTTATAATGTTTCATATTTCAATTTCGGGGGGATAAGCCCACCAACCCCCCCCGTGGGGACGGGACTGGCAGGGGGGATTGACAAAGAAAAATTCATAAATACTCTATTGGTTTATAATGTCATATTTCAATTTGGGGGCTAAGCCCACCAAAACCCCCCCGTGACGACGGGACTGCATTATCGGAGGAGTCATTCCTTTCTGGTGGGAGGCCGGCAAACGCGGACGATGTGGTCGCCGAAACGACCAATACGATGCGCATTTGGTTAGTTCAATGACGACACACATTTACTGATGTCAAAGTTTTGCACATCCAACCGAAGCCCACGAAGCGCTCTTCTTTACCTGCGTCGGACGTAAGCTGCCTTGATCAGTAAACGCTCTTTCTGCACCACCCTATTTTTTACCTCGATAAAATCGAACTTTGTGTTAGCTCTTCGCAGTTCATGCGCACTTCATTTCACCAACGGTGAGCATATTATTTAGCGCCAGATTACACTTCTCTCATGCACTTATACTTCGCCGATTAGGAAATCACGTTTTTTTCGCCTGTCACCGCTATGCCACGTGCTTTCACCGATTCTGCTGATGTTATCTAACGTGTGCCAGGGTGTCCGCTCGATTCATCGCTTTGCTATACAACAGTGTCGCGTGTCGTGTCATTGCCACTTATACGCTGTTGGACAAGTCAGATGCCTAGCTGTGAAACCATTGCTCTTTTCTGTAGCGTTCAGTAAAGAACATGGCCTCATGTGTTTCGATGTGGGGCTGTTTTGAAGTAGTCTCTGTGTAGGTGACCGGATTCATCCGTTCAACCTCTCCAGGGAAGCCGGAACAGCGATAGGACAGAAGGGGCAATAAAATAGTTTAGGGCAATAGAAACGTATAAAAAGCAAAAAAAAATCGTTACCAATTATGCTTGCTTCTGTTCAGTAACAATGTTGACCTCAAACGTAATAACAGAAATTACTCATAGAAAACCATTTTTTTATTTTCTGCGTGCGCGAATAGCTACAACAAATTTATTTCAAGTCGATCTTGATAAAACGTGAAATAACCTACGATACCGACTTTATAAAAGGCACCTCCGCCCCCGTTGCTCGCTTTTTGAAAGGGCAGGGGCGGAGCTAGGGGGGTGCCAGGGGGACCACTGCCCCCCCAAATTTTGCCTGCCCCCCCCAAATTTTCCGCGTGACGTCATGCCACTGCATTGAAGTCCTACACAGAC
>Ga0210059_1011550_pt1 | contig 13486 bp, 10 predicted proteins | sample Ectturendosymbi2_FD_188042 | JGI IMG/M metagenome (GOLD analysis project Ga0210059, IMG submission 188042) | Ecteinascidia turbinata endosymbiont from Florida, USA - Sample 2 (SPAdes) (version 2) | ecosystem: Host-associated > Tunicates > Ascidians > Unclassified | place: Key West, Florida...
AAGACATTTTTGGGGCAACTATAGCTGCAAACGATCATCCATAGATTCACCTATCACGTCCTGCAACAGAAAAGACATTCGTTAAAAAATGGGTTTTTTATCGAACAAAATATGGGTACGCATCTTTCTGGGTCACCCTGTAGTTGACATACCGTATTTATTCGACTGTAAGCCGCGGCTTATAATTTTTTTTCACCATTTCGTGCGGCTTAAAGTCAAGGGCGGCTTACATTTTTTATTTTTTACCTTATCGAAAGGTATACATGAGGTTCCAGCTTTCCTTGGCTACATTTCTTTCGAACAAACTCCTTTCGCATTCTGTTCTCTTCGCCATCACGTGCATGTCCATCACAGAAAGGATTATGATGAACAAAACGTAGTTGTAGTGGTGTAGGCATCATTACCAGGGTTGCTACTTGAACGCGAAATGTGCTAGTGCGCGAATGTATATCAGAGGCTTAGGCAACCTATATTCAAGTGCAGCTTGCATTAATTTCTTAACACCATTTCCTGAAGCTTGCAATCAAGGGCGGGCTAACAATCGAATAGATACGGTGACAGATAAATGAAATTTGGTTAAGTGCATGTGAAGAAGTAACCCCTCGAATTTGAAATAATGTATTCTAGGCGAAACGATGTGATCTATAAATGTGGTAAAACGAGGAAATGGAAGGTATTCTTTCACCAATAATTAAAAGCACCCACTCCTCAACACAAAAGCCTTCATCACAGTTACTTCCAAATCCAATTTTTAATAAGGTATCAAATAAACGATGTGACTCACATGTCACAGAGATGTTGCAAGGAAAGAATATCGCGGGCGGAACATTTTTAGGCAAACTCGCGTCTCAAAGACAAAAAAGCAATTACCCTTTTATAAAGGTAATCTCAAGATGCATGTTAACGTCTTCAATACCTGAAACAACATTTCTCGTCAATTATCAAAAACTACACGTTCGAGTGTTCGACGTTAGTGTGTTTTCATAGTTGAGTTGTTCTCTGAAAGGTTTGAGTTTTTTTCACCGCAAATATGTTCTGGTCCAAACGAGATCTTTATCGACGATTCCAGCATCACATGTAAGGTATTTTTCAATAGTGCATTTGGGTATAGTTTTCAGGTTTTTCTCCCAATCGTTCTGAAAAAGTTCAATCTTTGCCTTAATCATCGTAAGTTTGTAAAGTCTGGCATCAATCAACGAGCACGCAGAATCATCAGTGGCTCCTAATATTCTTTAGATCAGTGGTTCTTCACCTTTTGTCTGCCACGCCCTCTTTATGTAATTGTCCTTTGTTTCAAGCCCACTTGATAACAAATAAGTTGTATAAGCAAATGTATTTATTGATCAAACCTTCCCTGTTGCAAAGCGCATAAGGGCTGGCGCCCCACTTGATATCTATTGACGGCCCCCTGGGGAGGCGCGCCACCCGGTTAAGGACCACTGCTTTAGATAGTTCCAAGTTAAAAATATGAGAGTGCTAGGATGGGCAGGTGCAGTGGTGAGGTATTATACATCTTTGTTCATCCAAAAATAAATTTTATCGGGCAACGCAAGTTGAGTAGTTTGATGTGGCCAGCAGCCCACAGGTTCTTATGAGGAAACAAACGATTTAGTTTTGGGCGTTTCTGGAACATGTTACGTGATTACATCAGTGATAGCACTGAAGTAAAGAAGACGTGGATGATAAATGGAGTTTCCAGATATTTTCCAGCAACTCGTTAAACGTTATTAATGAAATCTTCAGCAGTTTTACTTCTTACTGTACTAGACATAGGCTATAAAACAATCAGAATCACTGACACGCGCAAGCCCAAGATACACAGACTTTATACAAATTAAACTTAGGACTTACGAAAGAAACCAATTGATGAACTTAATTTTCATAAATACTTTTCAAGCAAGGTATGTCTTTTGCAACAGGCTTGAACGCAGTTATGCCATTTTGATGTACTGACTTTAAACGTCTTAGTCCTCCAACTTCTTTTTAGTGGTTCAAAACATGCGGGGAGCTTTCGATATCATTTATACATTGAGTTTTGGCTTCATTCGTTTTAATGCAAACCGTAATTTTCTTTTAATAAATGCAGATGCTGGATCGACTTGTACTTTGTCAAAAAAACTTGAAACGAGAATCGCTTTAGGTAGCATTTTTCGTCAGGCCTGTTTGCACATCTGCAGGCCACATCTTTGGAACATGATGTTGGAAACGTTCACAAAAATCCAATTGAAACGTAAGTTACATTGGCGTAGGATATTTTTGGAGAATCGAGACAAAGCAGCATAATTCATATAGCGGAAAACAAACCTTGCTAGCCAGTTCCCATATGGAACATTCATAAATTATACATTTTGTGGTTTTAAACATTTTTTGCAGGAGGGGCTGCACTTCTACGACACTGAAAAAGCATTGTGCTGTGCTTTCGGAAGGAAGTCCATCATGTACGTGTGCTTCAGCTTCATTTGCTCCACCCACAAGAACCGAGGAAATACAGACTTAGCTGTGTTACTCTGGTGTGGTGAGCCGTGTTGAACAGATCACGTTTTCAAATGCCAGCAGTATTTAGAAAGGACAAGAAATGGGATTCGTCCACAGCAATGAGACTCAAGTCCAAGCCACCGCCTTAACGAAGGAATCACTTCCGAGTCCAGTCAAGAAACTCATTGACTCGATCCCGACCCGGATCTACCCAACACTGCTTCAAACCAAGATAAGCAAGGTAACCAGTTAATACATACCCGACTGCTGGAGTGGACAGCATGTATCATCTTACGCAAATAGGACGCCAACCTATATGACTATTTATAAAGCTTTATGAACGAAGACATCTTGCCCAAAAGTTTTATTATTTTACATATCAAAAATTTTGGTATGTTTTTCGGCATCCACTTACAGTCTTACACGGTAACACGTCTTGTCTTGTCTGAAATTTCCGGGTCTGTATCTGATTGCAGGTCCGTAGCTACGGGGGGGGCAATGGCCCCCAGAAATATGTTTTAAACGTGTAATAAAAACAAGGGTCTTTCCCCCCTAAATATGTATTTTGCCCCCACCCTAATCTTAAAACCCGGCTGAGGGGCCTGTCTGGTTAATGCTGAAAGCGTTCGTAACACGTGGTACTTGGATGTATAAGCACAGTCTTGCTGCTAGTTTGAGTTTCATTCTGAGCAATAAAGGAACGCGCAATACCGATGGTCTATTTGTTGATTCTTGCAGTGCTTTCGCATAGTAACAGCAGTGCTTTTCAAGCAGAAATATCAGTTAACGTTATTGTAGCCTGCAAAAAAGAATAAAAAAATTTTTGTCGTTAGTATCAAAAGCAAACTATTCCATATACGTAGGTACCTGCTGACGTATTGTGCCTGGGTAAATGCGCAATCTTCAATGGAGAGCTGGTTGTGACGGGAATGGTACTTGTGGTCACAATTTCAGAACTAGTCGTTTTTCTTGATGCCGCTCCTTTTTTGAGCGCGACTGCTATTGTACTTGTAGCAACAGACTTGCTTTTGGATTCTTCCAAAGCGTCGACCACTGACAGTTCACTCACCTATCAGCAAAAAAATTCCCCGCTGGTAAAATGCAATAAAATACTACAGAAAATTTTTTTGCACATTTCCAGCCACAAACTTCATCGAACTTGCTATGACCCTGTGCTGTTTTCTCAATAGTTCACGCAAAACGTTACCCTCGTACCAAAATTTATTGGCACATGCAAGTTATTCAAACATGTCACGATTTCATGCAGACGTTGATTTTTTACATATATCTTGTCTGTTTAATTCACTTGATGTGTCACATGGCGACGCCAACCTCTTAGAAAATGTTTTTCAAAAAATGCTTTACACAGAAACGTATAAGACCATTCAGAACTCACGCACCTATTAAGTGTGCGAAACATAATTGGCGTGCCAGTCCAGGAGTCAATTACGTGTTTCAATTATATTGTACAATAACGCAAAACGTTCAATTATTTCGCATTTTTACAATACAATTATGCTACAATGGGTGAAACAAGAAACCAACCGTTTGTTCATACTTGGTGTGTATTAAATATTTTCAAAGATATTGTCACTATATTTTATTAACATCAATGAGCGAGAAGAAGCTAGTCCAAGACGCTTCCTCATTCTTTGTTAACATTTAAAGGAAGGAATTGACGATTGGCAGAAGTTAGGTTTGTGTTTGTTGGGGCATTCTTGGTGAACTCTCCCAAACAACGCTATGGCGAATCACTCATTGGTTATACATCCATCAGAAACCTTCCGATTCAGAGCCGAATACTGTACCACGGAACTATCGCTGAGTAAAAATGAACATCGTAAATCCAAAGAAAAAAATCAGACAAAAAATGCAGTGGATTAAACAGAGCCAAACAGGCAGTTGAACTCAAGAAACTCATTGGGTAAGAGAACACCACCAAAATAATTAAATTTATAATGATCTTTGGGAAAAAGAGCATGTTAGAAGTTCTGACAGGTCTTGAAAAGACAAACTAACTAAAATACGTCCCCTTATATGTAAAAAAAAATCGAACGTCTCAGCAAGGCTCCTGAAAAAATCCTATATCATTTCCTTTGTTTTTATCAAATAATTGGTCAGGACGAACCGGATAATGAGTTCAGTGAGTTGATCACGCGCCACCAAGTAGGTTGGATTCAACCCACGGCCAGGTCATAGTAAAAGCTTGAAAAACGCGACTGATCCAGACTCGTGCTCGGATATCGTGGGTGGGTACAAGGAAAGGATTTACGCTCGGTTCTGACATTGACCTGTCACCAATTCAGCATTCACTGCGAAAGTAGCCGCGTGGCCCCTGGCGCAGAGCAGGCGGAGAGTGGTCGCCGATGACCACTTGTAACATCACAAAGGAAACATAAAGCGAATATAGTAAAACTTTTTCATGTCATGATGAACGCTCAAAAACTGCGGGAGTTTCAAAACAAGGAAAATGGAGTCAAACACGAATGCATAAAATTATAAATTTGGCTACACGGCGCAAAATACTAACATCAAAAAATTAATGTACCAAAGGAAAAGCAGCAATACTTGTTTTATCAAACATGTGATGACCGTGACGTAGCTGCAATTAGATAAAAATGCACAACATATAATACCAAACACGTAGTGTACCATGTCTTCCGGTGTATTGACTCGCATATTTGAAATGTATTCAGAGTGAGCAGCAAACACGCATTTCGATGTGAACTTATCATCTTCTGCATAACAACTGAACAAATAACATCTTGCAGATCCTCCCTGATTTGGAACTGTTTGAAATACAGACAGGTCACACCTGCATAAACAGCCTATGCAGTTTAGTACTGGAACTTTACATTTAAACAACAAAAAATTACAAATATCACATCACCTTCATCTACAGCAGTAAGACATGCAAGAAAACACTTGTAAGTTACAGTCAAGAAAATCACTTTAAAGTTGAAACCAAGCATAAGGTTACAACTTACTGCGCAAAATATACTGTTCTTTACAAAAAATTTCAACAGGATTCGGAATCTTTTCATGCATTGAAAAAAAACATCACAGTCTGAGCTTCAACAAAAAAATTACCGATTTTCATTCACAACCTGCAGACTGCAAAAGTGTGACAAACTGCCCTTCAAGAAAGACGTATCATCAGCGTGTTAACACTATTTTGAAATTTAGGGTCAAAGCAGAGCATCTGGATTCATTACTGCAATGAAGGCAAAACTAAAAATGTTCTTTCTCTATGCAGAGGGATGGCTTACAAATTTTGCTCATTATAACACATTAACACATACCCTTTTCATGTTAGTTTGCGGTTGGCCAATAAACTCCCCCAGAAAAAATACAGTAGACTTTTCAGAGAAAGCACACAGTACACACCTTCTATTTGCTCCAGTCACGTCACGGTATGTGCAACATTCCTCCTTACATGCTTGTGAAGACTTGATATTAAGCACAGGTTTCAAAAAAAGAGCACCATTGTTTAATGAATCACGAGTGCGAATAATCTTGCCTTTTTTTTCCTCAAAACTTTTTAGACAGATACTTGGTGCTGAATAACAAAAAAAATACCAATTTGCTAAGATTCACAGCAGAACAGACTATGACAGCCAAGACCATTAACAACCAAATTCAGGGCAATGTTTTAAGAATGAATAAATTTCAGAAATACAGCACCACTGTGTTTGCTCGCAAACTTCCTTTGATTTGTAAGGATGCCTAAACAGATTTGATTTGTAAGGATGCTTCCATGAATAACAAATTTCACGCAGGTAGTGTTATTGAAGTACAGAAAAATTAACATGACAGAGTCAGAAAATTTCAGTTGGGGAACTCTTCCACCGTCAACATAGGTTTCTCTTGCAAGCAGCTTAAGATACGTCATTCTATGGAGAACCAAGCAAACATATGAAAAGCAAGCATGATGATGAAATTTTACTGATGCTAGAAGTATTTCTGTTGGAGTTAAAAGTTTCATTGTTACATCGCAAATTCCTGAATTGCCTGCTGAAGGATAGTTTGCTTTGATTGGACAATCCCGCATTCTGCGCTTGCGATGATTGCCTTACGTTGCTTTCCTTTAGGTAATCTCGTTCGACTCGATTTTGTTGACAGCTCTCTGAATAGTGCGGTGTTTTGTACCTTTTTAAAACCGCACCGAACCGTACTCTTTATTTTGTCTTGTGTCAGCCGTTATTCCGACTTAGAGTAAACGGAGTTTGACGGTTACAGGTGAGTTTTGAATTTATATATGTTACGACTAAAACACGGTGCGAGCGCACAACGAAGACATAACATTCATGTAATTATTATGTGACATAATGCAATGCTAGATAAACGTATTTTGAAGATTGATGCAATGCAACATAAATGAAGGCCAATGACCACACTTCTTGCAATATTGCATAAGAGCAAAGATAAAGAAATAGACAGATGGCATTGAAATCAAGATTCCCTGTAAATCAACAAAACTGGCAATTTCGGCAATTTTTGTAGGCTCTGGGGCCTGGGCATATAAAAGTGAGTGACTGTTTTTTGTCCGATGAGCACCTGTTTAGCAATGCTGATTTCAAACGAACATTCAAAACATTAACCACACATTAGTTATGTGATGGTGATCTGTTCTTTCTGCGCAGAAAATTTCTTACTATTTCAGCGTATTTTTGGGCAGAAGGCACAATTGGGCAACATGCTCTGTGCACTTTGTTTAATTTGTCAGGACATGGCAGCAGACCCACGACCCAACATACTCCAGCTGAACACTGAGGGGCTTACTGCACAAGACCTGTCATTGAGCAGATGGTTGACAAGAACAAGGCTTTCATTATCGTCCTACAGGAGACACACTGCACAACTGCAGACAAGCTAATGGTTCCCAACTTTTCACTAGCTGGGTCAGTCCCGAGCAGGAATCATGGCCTTGCCACATTTGTCCATTAGCAGTTGGAATGGTCACTGGTTATCAGTCTCCAGAACAATCAGAGACTGAGTGGTTGTGTGTAGACGTCGCAGGATACAAGATCATTAACCTCCACGCGTCTCCTAACCTCCACGCTCGCGATTCACACCAATGGCCATCCCGACGTTCCCACACCCCAGGCTATACGTTGGTGGCTTCAACTGCCAACATGTCAACTGGGGTTACAACAAAACATCTTCTGACGGTGAGAGCCTGGACAACATCCTAAAACCTTGGACTGTTGTATAACCCAAAGGAAGCAGCCGGTTTCATCTCTCACCGATGGAACGTTGGCACCAGCCCAGACCTGACCTTTGCAAGTTTTGGCCAGGACAGCCGACTGCCGGACAGATGTGTTCTAGGAAAGTTCCCGCGGTCACAACACTGGCCTTCCCTCATAATGCCACCGAAGCTCCAGGTTCCTGCCCACAGTGATCCGGTGACGCATTGGAACTTTGGCAAGGCTGATTGGACGTGCTTTTGCCTTCTCACAGATGAATCCCTTAGGAGATTACCACCTCCAGACACATCCCATATTGAGAGGATATACCAGGATTTTTGCAAGAGCATACTATCTGTGGTCAAACAATGCATCCCACGTGGCCGTCGGAAGAAATATGTGCATGCTGGGACAAGGAGTGCGAGACCCTCTATTGCTCATTAATCCGAGCCCCAGTGGGGACTCACTCTAATACAGCCGCTTTGCCCTACTATCTCAGCTTGGGCAGAAGCAGGAGCGATGGGAGGAAGCTGTCAATTCCATCGACTTCTCGCACTCTAGCTGCAGGGCGTGGAGAACTATCAACTAACTTCCCAGAAGGTCTGGACGCTCCTTTCGCCAGTGCCCCGTCTCAGCAAACTCCATCGCCTTGTAACTTGTGAAGAACGGGGCACACAGGACCGGGGATCGTGAGTCCACCAGACTAGTCAACAAGGAGCTGTCCGACCTATGGAAGATTCCAACACCTGAGGGTCACAGTATCTCTGAACCCTTTAGGCCGGAGGAGCTTGCTGCTGTCCTCAGACGCCTGAAGCCAGGAAAGTCTCCAGGATTGGACTCTATCGTCCTGGAGATCATGCTCCACACCGGGTCAGCACTCAAATCTTGCTTTTGCGACTTCCTCAGTTCCTGCATGTGCCAACTCAAAATTCCAAAGATTTGGAGAAGAGCACTAATAGTTGCAATCCCTAAGCCAGAAAAGCCATTCGAGGACCCGAAGAGCTACTACTACTGTCCCATATCTCTGTGCATCCCTTCAAAATCCTTGAGAGACTCATCTATGCTTGTGTCGACTCAATCATCAACCCATTGCTCCCTCGCGAGCAGGCGGGCTTTCGACATGTGAGGTCAACTGTAGACCAGGTCACCCAGTTGGCACAGGACATCGAGGATAGCTTTTCGACTAAGAAGGCTGGAGTTGTGTTTGTCGACCTCACAGCTGCCTACGACACTGCATGGCATCGCGGCCTCACCTGCACCCTGCTGCGATTGCTACCTGATAGACACATGGTCCGCATGCTCATGGAGATCGCAGCTTCACCTACCACCAGAAATGGCAAAAGAAGCAGGTTACGATGCCTCAAGAACGGCGTCCCACAGGGATCTGTCTTGGGGCCCCTTCTCAACATCTACATTTCTGATCTGCCAACCACTGTCTCCAGAAAGTATGCATATGTTGACGATCGAGCAATCATGCATGCTGATGGAGACTGGCAGGCAGTGGAAGGGGTGCTGACCAAGGACATGGCAACTGTAGGTGAATACCTCCAGACTTGGAAGCTAAAGCTCAGCACTACAAGGACGGTTTATCAGTTCAACTGACAACAACATACATGTGGCGCACTGGGTGGATCACCAATGGAGTGGGTAGACAACCCCACAAAACTCCGCATTTTCATCCCCAGCACTCACCCCCAGAATGACCCTCCCAAGAAGAGCCTGGGTCCAGCTTAACCACCTCCGCACTGGTGTCGGACGTTTTCGCTCCTGTTTGTGCAAATGGGTATGGCCTCCTCTGCGGCCTGTGAGTGTCGTGCAGAAGCACAAACTGTCGACTATGTTGTCATTCAGTCTCGAATCCATTGACCTTTCCATGGACTGCATGGCATGACGGTTCTGGATGATGAGACAATCAGAGCTCGACCGATGTATCGGCACACCGGTATATATTGCCGATGTGACGATGTTGCCGATGTATCGTATTGGTAAAATTCCGCCGATATATATATAGGCAATATTTGCTCATAAAGTGTTGCGCTCTTGCTCTGCATGGAGCGTTCGGAAACCCAAGTTGCTACTTCGTCTCTGACCCTGATTGATTAACACAAACGCTCTGTCCTGTTGCCAGCGCACGCAGCACTTAGTCTTCACGCATACAGACCGTTGTGCAACAGTCCCGACAAAACGCTCTATGACGTAGCATTCGCTCATAGGTTTTGGCACGGTAAGCAGATGATTGCCTGCGAACAAACTAGGTTACATGTTTTTGTGTTGGTTGGCTGTTTTACCAAGGTCTCTCTAGGCTTGACAGTCTTGCGTTCAGCGTGCATCAAAAAGGTGCCTACGTCACAGCGAGCAGGACCCAGGTTTGCGCAGAATTCGATGTTGTACGGTTCTTCATTGCAGTGAAGTGATGGTTTTAATGCGCGCACGTTTTTTTGCTTATGACATCTGAGCATAGGCACAGATGTCTGCACAAGGAGTAAGCCCATTTATGCGCAACACATGTTTGCTGTTTGTGCATTTTTTGATTTAGAGTTAGACTACTGTGAGTCCTAGAAATTGCTATGGACAGCAGTAGGCACAACGGATTAAACCATCCTTTTAGTCAAACACAGCTGGTTGAAATGGTCACATGGCAAGTACAATATGTAAAGAAACAAGGGTTTAGGTTTAGCCTACAGTTCACACAATGCAAGGAAGAAGCTGCTAACAACTTGCCAGCACTGAAAGCATAACATTACTTGTCTATCACACGGACCCATTTACAGATGTCACAGTCAACTGAGACAGTCAAGATGTCCAAACTTGTCATGTGACCAGTTCAGCCAATCACGTTCGGCTGGTGGCAAAATAGCTCCAGGAGTGTTTATTTTGCCTTGCAGGCAAAACAAGAGTGTATATCTTGCCTCACAGAATAATTGTAACTTGTGAAATTATTTTCTTTGTTTGTGGCCTGAAGAAAAATGTGCACTCTAATGCCTTTCAGCTGTAGTTTGAAAATGTTTGGCTGAAGGCAAAATAGCTCCAGGAGTGGTTATTTTGCCTCATGAGGCAAAATAGATACTGCTTGAGTAATACAAAAATATCGGTATTGGCAATGAAAATTGAAAAACATCAGTATTGGCCCAAAAAAACTTATCGGTCGAGCTCTAGAGACAATCGAATTGCTGTTCAACATCTGCCCTGAGATCTAGTGCGGCCAAGCAGTGGTTTGAACAACTAGCTCAAAAGAAGAAGACTGAGCCATTTGCAGACGTCACAGTCAACTGAGACAGTCATGCTGTCCAAACTTGTCATGTGACCAGTTCAGCCAATCATGTTCGCCTGGTGGCAAAATAGCACTAGGAGTGTATATTTTGCCTCACAATCACAAGGCAAAATAAACACTGCTTGTTCTTAACTTACCATAATCACAATTTGCTTTGTCATAATTGTAACTTGTGTAATTTGGCCTGAAGTAAAAAATGCACTGCAATGCCTTTTGGCTGTAGTTTGAGTAATGCAAAATATTGGTATTGGCATCGGTTACTGGCAATGAAAACCATCGGCATCGGCCCAAAAAACCTCATTGGTCGCGCTCTAGTTCATTGGTCGAGCTCTAGTTTCAGGTCATAAGCAATGGCCCTAGTAACCGACTGGACTGTAAGCACAGGAGGAAGGAAAGGAGCAGCCGAAATGATGGATGTCAAAAAAATTGCTGAAGAGATCATGTGAAGAAAAGCTGTGAAACTCCAGAGATGAAGAGAAAAATTTGGAAAAGAAATTATCAGATGTTAAAATCCAAGACTTATTGACGACCTTTCCTGATCTTAGTGCACAACAGTTAACAGACCTTACCAACATTTATGTGGGCACTGCAGTCGGTCGACGTATTTGCCATGTTTAGTTTGATGAAGCTCCTCAAAAAATATCCCTTGGATCGGCCACATCGAAAATGTAAAAAAAGTAGAGATCTGTTTTACGAAATATCCTATTTGAAAAATGAAGATGACAATGAGGACCCTGTGCCCTATTTGTTGACAAAAGGACAACTTTGCACTGATTTAGGTAATGGCAATGTGGAACTGCTTTAAACAAGGTTTCCGAGTTGGATTATTTTTTGCTTTTAACTCCGAGCAACTCAAATTTTACAGACGTGCAGTTGCAAATTGCTGCGGAAAGTACTTTGGTGGAAATGTCCTGAAAATGTTAAAGATTCTTATGAAACACAAGGAGGCCTCAAATATTTACGTGATTTCAAATAAAAAATTTAGACCAGTTGGTATTTTATTATTTAGAAATGTGTATTTCTAAATATATAGAAAAATGTTATCATGAAACATAACTAGGCAAATTAATAATCAGGAACTTGTCATCATAAAATGTAACTAGGCAAAGAAATAAATAAATAATTAAGTAAATAACTAAAATATTTTTGCAATAAAACAAGTTTTTTTAAGGTGTTTTAGGGACCCGATTCAGGTCCCTAGAATCAGAGAAAATTATCATCGGGTCCCTAGAATCGGAGAAATCGGGTCCCTACAGGTCCATACTGGGTACGTAACATTTTCGTTTAAAAAAACCCTGAATAAAATAAAAAGAATAAAATTTGAAATATGAGTTTTTGCTTATATTAAAACGTTTTGTTCATTTAAAATATACATAAGTGTGCATAGAAAAAATAAAATATTAACCTGGAATTATTAAGATAAAAATAGCAAGTAGAAATTGATAAACATGATGTCACAAAAATAGAAAATGTATTCATTGAAATGAATACATCAAAAATTTATCACCACTTTAATTATTAAATCAAAATTTTTCCTTTTGAAGCGGTTTTTAATGCATTGTGGAGTATGTTTAATGATGATTAATGTGAAGTTTTGCATTAGAGGTCATGCTTACTGGCCCATGATGACACCTGTTACTGCTCAAAAATTACAATTTTTTGTGCAAGTGTTCTTTAGTCTTGCTGAACACTTTGGAATGTAGGTTTTATATTAGAATCTGACGTGAAAGATTCACATGAAGAAAGCTGTACAAGAGTAGATAAATGAACACTTTTGCAATGAAAATCTAATGCATTCAGGTAAGACGGCATGTCACTAAAATCGTCTATTTTTTATACAAAAACGGCTGTAACTTTTTTCATACTTGACATAGAAAAACGATTCAAATATCTGCAGATTTCTTTTGCGAAGATCTTTCAAAAAAGAAAAACCAGTATGAGTTGCTGTATTTGAAAATTTTGTGTAACTACCTATTTATTTCTAAAACAATATTTAGCTCACTTCTTTGCCACTGTTGACACCCAAACTTCATTCATGTTATGTTAAGGAGTCAGAAATTTTGGATGAGTCTATAATTTAGTCCCCAGCAAACTTTGAGTAAAAAAAAACAAGCTTGCCTAAAAGGATTTTTTATCAAATTGTTTTTTGGCCATAACTTTTAAACCAGGAATTCTAGTAAGCAATTCAAAAGCCCCCAAAGACTCATATTATGGCCTAGTTTTCAATTTAACACTTTGGCACCCGGCTGGTTTTGGGGATTTTCGCCAAAAAAAACACCTAAACGCACGTGGCTTTGCGCATGAATATCTCCGCTCCTGTTCACTCTAGCGACTCGGCGAAAGTTTCAAAAAACGCATACAGTCTAGTAGATTGCACTCGAAAAAAATTTTTTTTTCTTGAGGGGTGCGGGTTGGCTGTGAGTGATAAGTGGAGGACTTTTAGACCACCTTGGCCCACTTTGCCTGGCCCTGGGCGCCAACCGTTAGGTGGTAGTATTTCGCTGAAGTTTTTACTGGAAACTAGGCTACAATCCGAGTTTTTTGATACTTTGGA